>BNJS01002903.1_pt1 | contig 281027 bp, 298 predicted proteins | sample 8540461 | NCBI WGS metagenome assembly BNJS01 (sample SAMD00202454, study PRJDB9452) | human saliva metagenome | isolation source: human saliva | place: Japan | reverse complement strand
GACTTTCAATTGAAGCTACAAATTGTTTGATTACCATTTGAGCATTCTCTTTACTCAACTTCTTACCGTACTTCGTCCAAGTGTAAGCATCAGCACCATTCACATACAATTGATTTCCTTCATAAGTGTTGGTAGTTTTACCTTTCTTACGTTGTTGAAGGGAACGTTCGTTTAGGGTTGGGTCTGTCGCAAACATTGTTGGGTCCCAGTTTTCTCCACCACCAAATAGAGATACAACCGTTCCACGAATGTCGTGAAGGAAGTTGGAAATGATTGCATTAAATCCTGTTCCATCACCCCAGTTTGAAATTCCACCTGAATTAGTTGAAGAACCAGAACTTGCGTCTGACAGTTCAGAACCACCATTTTCCAATTTAGAAAGGTCAGGTTTAACTTCACCATTAGGTTCAACCAATTCTTTCCAGAGAGCCTTAGACGTTTTCTCTGATAAGTGCCCTTCAATATTGTTGGAAATTGCAAGTGGGTCTGAGTGAGGGTCATTGTCCGCAAGTGACGCACCACCACCGTGAATTTCCCAACCCATAAAGAATCGAGAGGCAGCTTGTTTGGTATCTTTTGCAGTTGCAACTAGTGGAAGTGCTGCACGAATTTGTGCATTTTCTCCACGAAGCATATAGTCAATTTGCAGGTCTAAGTCTGACCATTCTTTACCTTTTTGTTGAGCATACTGAAGAAGTCCAGTCTTACGTCCACCCAACCATTGACCAACCCCAATTGGTTTGTCTGTGTTGAGAGCAGTGTTGCGGTCAATCTCAGAAACAACGTACTTAGAGGTGTACTCACCAAAGGTTGATGTTGGGTCTACACCAGATTCAGCTACCCAGTTGGTAATGATACCAATGGCTCCAATTGAACCCATACCACCTTTTACTAAAGCATCATAAGCCTGCTTACGAGCTTTCACTGCTTCAGGTGATTGGTCTAGGTCTCCCTCGCCTGCACCAGTTGAAGAAGAGGAGCTACTATCATCTGAGTCTTTAGAACTCTTTCCGTCACCAATTAGATTGTTGAAAATATCCATAATCTTATTAGTTGCTTCTTGTGTTCCAGCGTTAGCATCATTCATTGCCTTCCAACGGTCAACAACATTCAATTTAGATTGAGTGCTTGAAGGGATATACGTTTCATAATTCGTTAGATAGTCAAATAAATATTGAGCGCCATTAACATTTACAACTTGTGGGTCTTTGTCAATTTTGGGTTTAGTTGAAACAAAGAAGTTGTTTTCTCCAGCAGTCACGGTTTGACCATTCACTTTCAAACTTGTCCCTTCCTTGTGTTTATCAAGGAGAGCCACATCTGCACCAGATAAAGCCTCACCACGTTTCATCTTCTCAATGACTTCTTCAATTGCAGCCTGAGACTCCACAATTTCCTTACTCATATCAATTGAACCAAATGGAGTAGTTGCTCCCAGAACTTGATATTGAGTATCTGATGTCACTTCACCATTAATCAAGAATGAAACCCAGTTAGTACTGTCATTCTTAGCTAATAGGTAGTTACCGTGTTCATCAATGGTAATTTCGTAGGCTTCATATTTTTCTTTTGCAATCTTGAAGATTGAACCAAAACCGTAGTCCCAAATTCCAGTTGTTGTTTTAACATTTCCATCACCATCACGTTTGATAGCGTAAGGGTGATTTGCTTTGCTGTTCCTGGTTTCACTGCGTCAGCTTGTTTGATGAACTCATTAGTGGTGAAGTATTTCTTGTACCCATCAATTAAGGTATCATCATTCTTACCATCTACAGTCACCACTCCAAGAGCTTGAGAGTCTTCATTACCACTTCCATTGAAAGTGTAAACTTTGATTTCTTTCAGACCTTGGTTGGCAAAGGTTGCACGAACGTCACCAACACCACCAGATTTTGAGAAGTACTTGTTGATTTTGTTAAAATCTCTACGTTTGATTCCCATTCCCTTTGCAACTTCCCAGTTCCAATCTTTGCCCTCATTGTTTTCACTCAACTTTCTATCCAGTTGGTCTAAACCATCACGAACATTTTTGATTGGAATACTGTAGTTGTAGTATTCAGAACCATAATTTCTCCAAGTTTGGTCATCCTCTTCTTTCTTCTCGTCTGGATTTGTTTCAGGCTCGGCAGGTTTTTCTTTATCAGTTTCAGACTGAGGATTTTCATTAGGGTTTTGAATGAGAGATTTGTCGTCCAAGAAGTTGTACTTAGAACCAGCCAACTCTTTATTTCCATCATCCGTCATAACTTTAATCAGAGAAATGATGAAGGCAGGGTTGTATCCGTGTTCAAAACTCCATTTGGTAATTTCATCTCTATCTTCCCAATAACTTGAAGAAAGAATTGATTTGTCCTTATCTGTACCTTGTGCAGAACCGTCTTTCCCTGCAACTGCTCCAGCACCAATAACAAATTGAGAGTTGTGAGTTGCTTCAATATATTTCTTGAGATTTAATTCTGAAGGAATAGCTGAAATTGGTCCAGACTCAGAAGAAATGTAGAAATCACCTTTCTTCCAAATTGGTTTGGCAATTTCATCAATACGATACAAGTCTTTAACAACTTCAGGGCGGTAATTTGTATCAAACTGACGTGATTTGGCAGTCAATTTACCAGTTGAGATTTGGTCCTTGTATTTGTTCTCAGCTTTTTCAGTGTAATTACCACTTGTGTTGTGTTTTTTGTTCTTTGCCTTACTACCTTTTTTAGCGTCAGATGTATTTGAGACACCATCACCAACTGGTTCAAGGGCAACCACTTCATTGTAATTCATTGATTGAGTTACAAAGGTTTGGTGAGCAGCGATACCGTTAGTTCCAGCATTACACTCCAGAACTTTTGTATCATCACCGTGGAAGTCTTCAGCAAGGAAGAATGTGTGCCCATTTGCACCACCACCAGCCAATCCACCAACAACGATAATCGTTCCTTTTTTGGCGGTCTTGTAGTCTACTTGTTTGAATTTCACACCAGATTGTCCCAGAGCATTTGAGTTGGTCAACATTGAAACGGTTGTCAAACCATCTACACCTTCCATCCCTGCTTCAGTTAGAGCACGAGTTACAAAGCTGGAACAGTCATAAGAAGATGGACCATTACGATTTGCCATTGAATAAGTAATCCCTTTATCCAGTTGGCTCAATCCCCACTCAAAGGCTTTCTTCAAAATTGGATTTGAAATACCATCTGAACTTCCAGCATTACCATAATCTTGTTCTGAAGCTGTTGAAGAACCGCCACGAGCTTCATTTTGAGTATCCAAAGTATTCCCCCAACGTTCATACTTTGTTGGAAGTCTTGTTCTTGTTTACCATCATCTTCAGCACCGTGTGCTTTAGCTTTATACTTAGCCTTTTCAGCATCCGTCATATCACGAGTTTCTGTTAAACTCTCAAAGTTGTAATCACTGTCGTGGTTAACTGGTTTTACAAATTGTTCCGCAAAGAACATCTCACCTTTACCAGTACCAAACATTTCACCATTCAGTGTTGAGTTTAATAGGTAAAGTAAATTTGTATTCAAACTTAATTTGTTGATAGAAGAGGCAGCCTTTTCATCAACCAAGTTTTCAAGAGTGAGAGGTTTGTCTGGATTCACTGGACGAAGATTTACCTTGTCAATAACGTTGTTATTAAACAAGTAACCATCAAGTGTGTATTTACTGTAATCACCCTCACGTTTGACTGGTTTCCAATAAGGATTCTTTTCTGTACCAGCATCAGGGTCTCCTGGACGAGTACCTGTTCGTTCCATTTCTACAAACCAACGTGATTGTTGAGACATTACAGCATAGTAAACATAGTACAATTTATTGGCTTGGGTTGGCATACGTCCCTTACCTAACTCATAACGTTTTGTTTGAGGGTTGAAGTAGACGTTTTTCTCATCTGTCAAATCCACACCATTCTTACTTACACGGTTGACATCTTCTACATTTTTATGTTGATAGTTTGCTTCGTTGGTACGACTTGCTTCGTTATCAATAACCAAAGCAGCACCATAAGAAACTACACCTAAAACAGCAATCCCACCAACAATCCAACCAGCAAAGGGAATGGCTGCTTTGACAGCAGCGGCAGCTAATTGTTTACCAACTTGAGCAGCTGCTCTTGTGGCTGCCTTCCCAACCTGTTTTCCTACTTGTTTTCCAGCGGTGGCTGCTTTCTTTCCAACAGCTTTTGCTCCTTTTTTAGCAGCGTCACCAAGTCTGTCCTTGGCTTGTGCCTGAATGGAATTTAATTTAGTATCAATTCCAAGTTGTTTTCTTAATACTTCTTGTCCCTTTGATGAGACTTTGTCTTTTATATTATCTGTTGCTTCTTGAGCAGATTGTTCAATTCCTTGACTTTGAATGTCTTGTTGTCCTAATTGAACTTCTTCATCAAAATGCGAAAAGTTATTATTATCAGCCAAAGGACAGAAACCTCCTATTACAATATTTCGCTTTTCTTATTATACCATCTTTCTGAAATAATTGCAGAAAAGGAACACAAGAATTTAAGCGACTTGTGAAATTTTCACAATTATATTCTCTTTTGTAATATTCTTTATTACATCATACTTTTACAACTTCATTTTACCATAACCTATAATTAAGAAAAAGTACTTTGAGAGGTAAAATAATTTGAAAATTAAATCTATTTTATTTTCCAGTTTAACATTAGCTGGATTGTTCATCACCCCTGCTGTAACTGTTTCAGCAGATGATTTCTCCCCTGTAGTTGCTCCAGAAGACTCAGGTGTAATGACTGTAAGAAGTGGTTTAAATTACGCTTCTGCAAAAAGTATCAATCATCAAATCACTCCAACTCAACCCAACCAACCAAGTCGTCAAAAAATTCAAGTCAATCCTGAAGCAGTTAAAGAATTGAATCGCTTAATTGCTGAAACTGGTACAGGTAAGAATGGAACTGAAACAGATAAAGGAGATGAAAGCTCTTTCTATAACAACTATCAGCCACTGGTTTATTATGGTTACTATGATGATTATGGCTACTATCATTATTACCAGGATAATTATGGTAATTTTATGTATTATTATGACGGTTTCTACTATTACTACTAAAGAAAGGGGAAATCCCCTTTTTATTTTTGTTCTTTTTAGTTGACAAATCTGTTTGTTTATGATAAAAGTAATGTTGTAAAAAGTTTGAAAAAAATAAAAACTATAATAAAAAGTAAGAAAAAAATAAAGAGGTATATTATTATGGAATCAAAATTGTATAACAGAACAAATCGAAAGAAATTGGGTTGGGCACTCATTATCTTCAACTTACTGATTGCCCTTCCTGCTCTCTACTTCATCCCAGTTGAATCTTTGCTAGATGGTAGCAAGATTGACAGTATTTACTTACAAGTTATCAAGATGATTGGTGGACTACTAGCGATTGCTGGATACTCTGTCAACACAATGAACAAGGCTTTAACGAAATATTAAAAAAGAACTAAAGTAAATTAGTTCTTTTTATTTTTGATTATTGTATATCAAACCCTTTTGAATCGTGACATTCACTTCAGTTCTTGTATTCTTCTTGAGATACTCTTGATTGAAGTACGTTTCAAAGAACCACTCAAATCCATTCAGATGTTTCACTTTTACTTTTTGATAAATTAAACAGTAGTCTTGTCTTTTTAGACGAAGTTCTTTATTGATTTTGTAGAAGTTGTATTTTGCCCCTTTTGAGTTGGGGTTGTATGTATCTTCTTCGTTGAAGGAAAGGGTTAGTTTTCCACTATCCTCATCCCACTTACGATTCATCAATTCTAAATTTTCATTAAAAAAATAAATTTTTTTCTTTCTTGTGATGATTCTTCTCCCTGGCTGTAACAATTACAGTTCCGTTTTTACCTGAAACTGTAAAAGAAGGGGTGGAATAATTTTTAACTACCTGAGTTTCTTCCACAAAGGGTAGGAAACCTAAAATTAAATTCCCAATTGTCAAGACTGATAAAAAAATATTAAAGATAATTTTAAATACTTTATTTTTTTCTTTTTTTGCTCATTCTGATAGGAAGTCTGAATAACTGGGATAACTACTAGTGAGAAAAGGAGAAGTCCTAAACCAATAAACTCCAAGAACATATATATTGTTGGGTGTGTTTCGAACATCATACTTTCTCCCCCTTCACTCACTGCTCGTAGTCAAAAATCAGGGTCTTCAATCAATTCAATACTAATTGAAGTTTTAATTTTGCTTTGTTCTACTTTTTCTTCCTGAAATAATTCTAGTAATTGTTTGGAAAAAGAGTTTCACTAATGTATTCATTTTCTTTGTAAATCAACTTAAATTTTGTTTTCTTTTTGTTGTTGACAAAATTCTTTTTCAAATCACTCAGAGTATAACGAACAAAAGGATTTTCGTCTTCATAACTTTCTAAAAGTCCATTTACATTTTTATTATCAGAAATTAACTGAAAGTTATCATCAAAGACAAAGGTCTGATTACCAATTCGTTTATCCCTTACTGTAACAAGTACAGTCTGGTCTCTTCCTGAAATTGTAAAAGAAGAGGTAGTTGATTGTTTTGTTGGTCCATAAAGAGTAAAGTCAATAAGAAAGAACAAAAAACAAACAACAAAAGTCATAAAGAAAATTAACACAACGTCCACCCCTATTGTTTGAGGAACTCGTTGCCATTCTCTTTTTATTTTCTCATCTCTTACATTAATGGTTGGTAATAAAGTAAGAATGAAAATTATCAAGATAACAATAAAAATAACAATTAGTACTAAAAACGGATTTGTAAATTCCATTCGATTCACCTCCTACTTAGTTGCAACGGATATTTTAGGCTTAATTGTGAGAGTGACGAATTCTTCTGTATCTGTTTCAGGAATGTGTTTATTCTTTAACCATTGCAGAAGGAAATCCAAATTTGTTTTGTAGACAACCTGTTTCTTTTGGTAAGTTACGATATATTTTTTACCAAAGTCTGGCGAGTTGATAATCTCATTTCTCAAACTGTCATAGTCTTGTTGGTTGAAAACAGGTACAGTTTCTTTTCCATTCCAATCCTTCTCCAATAATTCAAGTTTTAATTGACCATTTGTCTTTTTATTTCTTTTTAAAATCAATCTACTATTAAAGGTAAAATCAGACTTCTTCAAATCACCATCCACCCCTGTAACTGTTATAGTGTTATCAACTCCTTCTGTAATTGTAAAAGAAGTGAAGGTCTTTTCTGTAACTGTTTCAGAGTAGTAGGCTGATTGGGAAAAGAAAAATCCCCAAATACCTACAACAAAAAAGACAACTGCGATTAAACCAAAACCATTTTGAATTACTGAGTTTTCACTCAAATAAGCTAAACCCAAAAATACAATAAATGGCACTATAAATATAAATGTTGTGAAGATAAATTGACTTATAGCTTCTTGTGTAATAATGTTCATTAAATCACTTTCCTTTCTTTTGATTTTATTTTTTTGTTCATACTGAGATTTTTACAGTATGACTTGTTGAGTGAACTTCTGAGATTTCAAAACGTTTTGTTTTGATTGGTTCAAAATTTTTTTACCATCTAATTTTACAAACAATTTGATAAAGTTGATGATTGGGAAATTATTGATTTCTTTTTTTCTTTAACAGTAAACAAATATTCTATGCCATTTTTTCTTTCTTCATTCCACTTATTAAAATCAGTTGTTGATGTTTGGTAGACTAACTTCCCCATTCCAAAACATTTAAAAGAAGAATCTTTTATTTCATCATATTGGTTAAACTTGTAGGTCTTTTCTTTTCCATTCTTTTCCTTCACTGTAACTGTTGTAGTTTTGTCTGACAACTCTGTAATTGTAAAAGAAGTATAATCAGTTTTCTTTACTGTTTCAGGAGTTAAAAAAGGCAAGCAAACAACTAAAACAATTAAAGCAGTTGCAATCAGAGCGACAATATCCTTTGTAGAAATTTTTAAACTATCAGGTTCTACAAAAAACCAAACCACCCAACAAATCACTATCAAAACAATACATATAATAATATTTAATGAAAATAAATCCATTATATTTCTCCTTTCTACTGATGATACTCAAAGTCTAAGTCTTTTTTAGTTTTCTCAGTTTCGGCAACTTTCTTTTCAGACATTTCAATGGTTACTTGAGAGTCTGTTACTTTTTCTGTTTTCAGTTTCTTGTTCAAAAGAACATCTAAGAAAGTTACAGTTTGAGTTGAGTAACGTTTGTAGGTTACTGTAAAGACATTCTCTTTCTGAGACCAGAAAAGTCTACTATCAACTGTTAGTGTTGAGTCTTTTTCCTTATCTGGAGCAGTTACAGGAGTGGTGTAAGTAACATTACCCAGACCGATTAATTTTGTTGATAAATCTAAATCCACATCAGAATTGTTAAACACAAACTTTTTACTATCTTTTTCATTCTTGAGAGTTAGTGTTGTTTGCTTGTCTTTCTTCACAAAATCAAATTTAGTGTATTGTTCTTCAGAAACTTTTGATGTAACTTCTAGGAAAGGAGTTGTAATCAACACCCCTACAAATAAAATAAGAGTAAAAAGATAGAAACAAAAATCTTTCTTATTTCCTCTCTTGTAAGCCCCCACGGTAACAAGAAAAGTCACTAGGAAAGCAAAAGCTGTTAAAATAAAGAATATCAAATCTCTAAAAACTAGTTGTGTTATCATTCTATCACCTTCTTTGTTTTATTCTTTCTTTATTTTACCAAAAAGCTGACAGAAAGTCAACTAAAAAAAGATAGATGTTACTCTATCTTTAAAATAAAAAATAAAAGAGGGAAACTCTAATCTGAGTGTTACAATTCAGGTTTTGATTACTGAACCTTTTTGGCAGACTTAACACACAACGGAATGTTGCTTCTCGCATTTAGCCCGAAATTAGCCTAGTCCTGAAACTGTTTCAGAAAAGGTTTCTAAACTCACTCAACCTTTTAAAATTAAGTGAGTAATGTTGGAGCGAACAGTTATTTCTAACTGTAAATATATTATAACTTAATTGAAACCTTCTGTCAACATTTTTGTTATAAATTTTTAAAAAAATAAGAGTCTCGTGTTGAGACTCTTTTCTTGTTTCAGTATCGAGGTTGCAATTCAATACTTCAATTGTTGGAGAGGTGGTTCCCCTTCTGAATTTGTTAACCGCACATTCTGAAATAGATTCAGAAGATGAATAAACCTTTCCACTATTTATTATACTTCTTTTTTTCTTAAATGTCAAATAAAAAATAAGACTACCTAGCAGGTAATCTTATCAAAAAAATCATTTTGAGATAGTTGGTTCTTCAATCAATTCAACTAGGTTATTTTGCAAAAGCAATTGGTCCACTTTAACTGTCATTGTTCCTTGACCATCTTCAAAAGTAAAGTATTTTGGTACTTTCAATTTCAAATTATTTTGAGTTAAGAATCTGAATAGTTCTCTCACTCCATTTGGTTCAGAGAAGATAAGAATATGTTTCCAAAAGTAACTCGTTGTATGAAGTGAATCTTCAAAGGTATCCATCAAAATCTCAACAGTATCAATTGAAGAGACTTCTCGTTTCAAATTCAACATTGAAATAAATTTTCCCTGTTCTATTTGTGGGAAAAACTCCTCTGCTCCAACTTTAAAAGAACTTCCATCAACCTGATAGTAAGAATCAACAACTTTAGGCAAATCTTGAATTGAATTGTGTGTGAAGTAGAATCTCAATCTTGATGTGAAATCAAAAATGTTATCATCATTCACCTTTTCTTCTTCCAAACTCTTCATCAACTCTACAAAAACAAACTCAATCACATTCATTTTTTGTGAATCAGAAAGTTTAGAACTATCATACAAAAATGGAAGATGGCCCGTTGACTGAATCTCATCCTCCTGTACCTGTTTCAGTAGAGGAAAGACAATTTCAGTTAAGACAGTGGCAATTTCATCTTCTTCAAAATTCTCATAAACAAATTTAATCACTTTTGAGAATGTTTCTATTTGAAAAATATTTCTCCAAGTTCTGTCAGTGTGAAATTTCTTTCCGCCATCCAAAACTTTTTCCAAATTCTCTTTGGTTAAAAATTCTTTAAAAATTAATTGAGATAGATAGTTGTCCAACTTGGTAAGAACCTGGTTGTGTAATTGTTCTCGATTTGAGATGAACACCTCATTGTCTTTCACCTTTAAGTCAACATCTAAGAGAAAAAAAGTTTATCCTTTGTATCATAAATTTCAAAAAAATTGGTTAAGTTACAAAGTCCAAAAGTCTTTTCAACTTCAGGAGTATCTTGAAGTTGATTAGTCTCTGTATTTAGAAAAATAACTGTATTTTGAATTGGTAAAAGTATTCCTTCAGTACCAATTGTTACTAAACGTTTCTGACTTTTTTTGCGTTTGAAATAATAAATAAAGTTTCCAATCTTTTTCTTCCAAACAAAAAAATATCCTTCATTCTCCAAATCTCTAATTACATAACGTTCTTCTTCCCAAGTAATCGCCAACCTCACTGGAACTGTTTTAGGAGAGAATTTTCGAATTGGATTAAGTTTAAAAATTCTTTCTGAAACATTTTTTCTAAAGTAACTGTCAAGAAAAGTATCCAAAATTTCATCAAACATTGTAAAGAATGTTGGTAGGTTTTCTTCCTTCAACCCAACTGAGTTGTTATCCTTGTGTTCAACAAAGAATTTCTGAAGCAATTCAGCAACCAAAATTCCATTCTGTTTTTTTTGTTGTAATCAAATTTTCCTTCTTTCTAGTGATGATTTATCACAATTTATTTTTCTAAATTATAAAAGAGAGTCCAATCTTGACTCTCTTAAAAGGGGAGGTTGTGACTTCTTTTGAAGTAGGAGCTTTCAATGTAAGTTCTCAAACTTTCATCATACCTTCCAGCTACATAGTGTACTTTTGAATGAGACCAGTTAGTAACTTCTTTAATAACTGTAATTGTTTCAAAGTCTTTGTTCTTTGTAATTGTAGCAATTGAGTAAGGGAGGTTAATGTGAAGATTACAACTTTCTATTGCGCTTTCTAATCGTTTCCACAAGTATTGAGTGTAATCTGAATTCTTGTTTAAAAATGAACTGATATAATCTTTTTTATAAGTGTCTACTTCAGTATTAAATTCAAAACAAATATCCAAATCTGTTTGAATTTTTAGATTGAAATAATTTGATGATTTGTTCTTGATACTTTTTCTTCAAAGCACTAAACTTTTTAAATTGGTTTTAAATCAAATGGAACAATACACTTATCATCTCTTATATTATAACTAAGTTTATCATTTTCAAATAAAAACCTTAACCACCCAATTGATAGTGAGTTTCACTTCTCTCTCTGATAACTGTTTCAGAAACTCCTGGTCTTCTCTAATAATTTCAGGAAGGAAGTTTCCCTTTTTAACAGTTTCAGAAAAGTCACGTTTGGCTACATTTACATTTTCATAAGAGGCGTTGATGAAATTTGCACCTATCCTGTTTACAAAAATGTCATAAAGGACAACCAATGGTTTCTGCTTTTTAATCAGCTTGTTTTGAAACTCAATTGTAAAGTTAATCAAATCTTCTTTCTTGTCTGGATAGTGAATAAACCACAATTTAGAAATAATTTGGTAAAAGTTTTCCAATTCTTTTTGAGGAAAATCTATCAGTTCAGATAAAACTTCTTCGTGATATTTACCAGAAACAAATTCTTCAAAAAGATGATTGGACTTGAATTGTTCCTCTACAATCTTTTTATACTCATTAGGAAAAGATTGGTATGCAATACTTTCTTGAGATTTCATTATTGAATTCATCAGAAGTGCTGTTTCTAAAACCTTTGAACCATCCGTCTGAATCTTATCTAAAGTTTCATCATCATCCGGAATGAAGCCAATATTTCTTCCACCACCTTCAATGAAATAATTTCCACCAGCGTTATAAATATAAGTATTTACATCTAGAATATTTTTCTTCAATGTATCACCAAAGAAATTTTGCAGATACTTCTGAAACTGTTCTAGAATGGTACTCATCACCTCTTCTTTATTTGTTACAGAGAGGGAGTATTTCTCATCTTTGTAAACAAACTTACAATTGACCTTTACATTTCTAACTCCCTTTTGACTCAAAATGTTAAAGAGGTTAAAAAGTGCCAGGGTCTTATTGTATTCTGGTTTTAGTTGTAATTCTAAAGTGTCCAAATTTAAGAAGACAACTGTATTAGAAAACTGAATGAGTTGTTTGAAATACTTTCCAAGTGTCTCTCCAGCTATAAAACCATAAGTGTCAAGAGTAGGATTTTTAACAACTTCTAGTTTGGTCTTTTCTTCAAAATTTCTCAAAGAAAAAATATCTTCAGGAGGATTCTTCTTCAGTTTGTTATTTAGTAGACTTGCAGTTGGTTGAGATAGTATCCTTGAGGTGTTATTGAAACTCACTAATTCTTCTCTGAAATAATATTCCAGAGCTTCATCAAAAAGTTTAGAGAATTTCTCTCTTAGCACCTTTTCAAAAGAACTATCACTTTCAAAAAGAGAATCCTTTTGAGAAAACTGATAAAGACAAGTTGTAATTCTACTCTTCCCCTTTGTTGTGGATTCTGAATTAATCAAATTTTCCTTCTTTCTAGTAACTTCTTAGTTACGATTTTTTCTAAATTATAAAAGAGAACTAGATACCTAGTCCCCTTAAATGTTATACTCAATTTTTACAAGTTCCTTGAGGTAGTTGGGTGTGTAGTTTGGAATGAAAAATTCCACTCCATCAACATCTTTATATTCCTCAATTAAACGTGTAAAGACATACAAATCCTTACTTTGAAGAATTAAACTATTAAATCCAATGGAAGAAAGTTCAATTTTTACACCCAACTGAATTAGTTCAGTTATTTTTTCTCTTGAGAAAGAACCTTCAAAACTGAAGTGTGGGTGTTCATAATCAAACGTTTCAAGAGCTAAATAGTTGTCAACTCCTTCCTCTGAGATGTCTGGTTCAAATTGAAAGACCAGTGATTTCTTATCCTCCCCCTGTAACAATTTCAGAATGGTGGCTTTCACTTCATCTTTCATTGCAAGGAAAGTAAAGATGTCGTTTCCAACAATTGTAACAATTTTTTTGTCTGAGGATTGAGTAACTACAAAACTCTCACTAGAAAAATTCTTCTTAAACCATTCCAAAGTGATAGATGGTAAAATGTCACTTTCTCTTTGTCTCAAAAGTTTTTCAAGTTTCTTTTTATCACAAACATTGTATTCTGCATAAAGAGAATATCCAAAATGTCTGTCATTAAGAACTACTTCAGTTGAAAGGTCTTCACCCTCATAGTTTCCTGATTTGGTGATTGGGAAGAAGAATGAGTTTTCAATCAATCCTGAAACATTATGTTTCATCAGTTCCTTTTGAAGTTCCACTGTGAAATCCACCAACCAATCAAGTTGATTTGGAAACAATTGAAGAAACTTTCGTGTGAACATTTTGAAAAGTCCACCACGATTGAAAAATTCAATTTCTCCAGTTTCAATCAATTCATCAATCAGTTCTTGTTTCTTTTGAGGGTTGTTGATGAATGTCTGATAAAAGTCTTTCAAAATTGTTTTCAAAGATTTTTTATAAGGGAAGGAAATATCTTGTCCTTCACTAGACACTGTATCCATTTTATCAATCTTATCAATCAACAAGAAATAGTCGTCAGACTTTTTCTCTTCCAAAGTATAACCAAAAACTTTTGCAACAAGATAATTTGGAGCCAAACTTTCAGCAATCTGATTCATCAACCCAATATCTCCAGCAACCAAGTTTTTTAGTTGACTGTCAAAGAAATCCTGAGTCACTTTTTCCAATTCAGTAAAGAGAAGATTAGTAATCTCGTCTTTATTTGTTACAGTTAGGGAAACCTTCCCTTCTTTATCTGTTACAGACTTGGCGTTGACTTCAAGGTTCATCAAATCTTCATTTTTGAAAATTTGTGCTAAATTGAATAATGCAATCGTTTTGTCTGGTTCTGGAAAAAATTGTAAATTGTTTGTTTCCGTGTTGAAAAACATTGTGTAGTTTAAAAATTGAAACACTTTGTTTTCTCGATGAGTATTACCTTGGTATCCAAAGAGAAACTTTATTTTTTTAGAGTTAGATAAACTCTCTGTAAGAGTTGTCTCTATCTTGTAATTGAAAAGATTGAAAGAAAATTTCTTTCTCTTTTTTAGAAATAAGTTGCCAAGAAAGATTAGGAGTGGGTGTTCGTAATAACTTACTTTTTCAACTTTCCACCTGTAAATGTGTTCTGCTGACTTGTCTAGCAGTTCACTTACCCTTTCAAAAAAGTAGGTTTGAGTATTTTTATCCAACTTGATAGTTGGGTTTTGTTTTGCAAAATCAACAAGAGAAAGAATTAAACTTTTCTTGATTGATTTTTGGGCACTAGTTGTAATCAAATGTATTCCTTCTTTCTACCTAAAAAAAGGTTTTGTTTCTTCAATTATAAAAATAAAAAAAGAGAACTATAAACTAGTTCTCTTAAAAACAAGTTGAAAAAAATCTTCATCCAATACTTTTTACATTTGATTCTTGACTTAATCTTTGATTTGTTTGTTTGAATTCTGAATTATAAACCCAATCTGAAAGTCTTGGACAAAACTTCAGAATATTTTTTTGAAATGATGAGAATATATAATCAACATTTTGAAATCTAGTTCTAAATGCCTTTTTGAAAAAGCTGAAACAGTTTGGTCTTGCAAATAACCATCATAATAAAAAAATAGTGGTAAAAAAATTTTTTTGCTTTTTAAATAAAAAAATCATTATGATAAGGACATTTATCTTCAAATGAGTATCCAAGAAGATGATTGAATTCTTTAATTTTTTTGTAATTATTGTTAATTCATCATAATCATATAGATTTTCAAATTTTTAAAAATATAACACATTCTAGTCTAACATTATAAAAAAACTGTTGAATTTAAAAACTCGCAACAAAAAAATTTTTTTCATAATCAGAGACACAAAAATCTTTGGTTAACAAATCCTATCATTCCATCATCTGAAACACATTGAAGTTCTTTGAAAGTTTCATTAATATTATCAGTAAATAAATCACTAAAAAAACAAGTTGTTTCTTTTTGAAAAATTCTTTTTTTACTAATAATTTGAAAAAGTTTTGTTTGAGAATTGATTTTTTTTCCAACTCATCTTTGAAGTTGTAGTTGGGGAATTCATCTAACAATTCACCAACTACTTGTGAAAAAAATAAGATTTCACCTTATCAAGGTTATCACTTGAATTTGCAACTTCAACAAATTTTTTTCATCATTTTTAGATGTAGTATTTGTTATGGTATTAGTAGTAATCATAAAAGTTCCTTCTTTCTGTCCAATCAAGGACTTAATTTTTCTAAATTATATAAAGAAAAAGAGAACCTAAGTTCTCCTTTTTTAATCAGTCACATTCAAATCCTTTCTGGTTAGATTTGGTCCCTCTCCTGAAACTGTTTCAGCTTGAGGTTTTGGATTTGTGTTGTGATAAGTTCGTGGATTTCGTGCGTAAACTTGTCGAGCCAAATCTAATTGTTGTTCTTTACTCAAATTACAATTTTGTCTGATTTCACGTACATCCATCTCACGTTGTTTGATGTTACGATACCCTTGACCACCCATTGGATTGTCTGGAGTAAGAGCAACAATTTCGCCTGTATTTAATGTCTTCTTGAACATCAATCCAGTTTGTTCATCAATGAATTGACTTGCACCATTATCTAGTTGTTGACGAACATTTTGCATACGTGGGTCTTGGGTGTTTACAATTTGGTCACTAGCACTGCGTGAGTAAGTTTGGTCAAAGTTAACTTGTCCATTCTGGAAGGAAACACTTTCGTAACCTTTAGAATCCATATAGTCAAGCAAGTCTGAAGCGTACTGAGTTGTCACTCCATCACCAACCATTTTCACCAAATCATCACGACTCCAGTTAGAACCCCCACCAGGATTGTCTCCCAACATATTTAATTCATAAGCGTTTTGATAAGCCTTAGAATCTAATTTGTCCGAAACATTATCCCCAAATTGAGTTCGAGCTGTGATAGTTGCATCTCCTGCATCAGTTACAGCACCAGAGAATTCATTGTAATCATTTCCTTCAAGTCCACGTCCATAATGGTCAGCTACACGGAAACCAGACATTGTTTGTGGAGCAACATCTTGTGCAGTCACACTATCCATTGCCCAGTTAGCACCCTTGATACCAGCCATCCGTCCAAGGAATGAATTTGAGAACCGTTGCATTGTTCCTTGAGTGTTTCCACCAGTTAATGCGTTCTCATAGTTTTGAACATTCATTGTTGCCGCAAGAACATCATCAAAGTAACCTGGAGTCATTGTTGAGAGTCCTGCCGCCGCCGCACCAAGTAAAGCACGTCCAGCAAATTTAGGGTCTGTTAGTGTTCCAAGAGTAGCACCACCAATTCCACGAGCAACGTCACGTCCAAGTCGTTGAAGACGACCATCAAGGTTTTTCGCTTTCACTTTACCATCTGGACCAATGGTGTAATTGTTAGGGTCAAGACCTGTATCCAATCCTTTACCACGAATATTTTTCAGAACACCACTTGAACTATCAACTGTGTTTTTATCACCATAAATACCACGGTTTGTTGCACCTTCCACAAAGGCACCCCAACCACCAGATAAGTTAACTGGTGAGTCTTCTGAATTAAATCCAGACAAGGTAGCTGGCTGTCCTGTACCAGTTCCAGTAGTACCTCCACCATCTGTAACAAATCCAGACGGAGAACTTACCTTTTCCAGTCCACCAACAGTTGTATCTGTAGGTTCACCTTCACGGGCTTTTAATGCTGAAAGTTGTACTTCTTGGTCAAGACCATCTGTGATAGAACCTTTACTTCCACCACCAGCCTTACCACGACTATCTTTTGCCGCACCAAGTAGTTGTTGACGAAGAATTGCTTCATCATCCTTGTTTCTTCCACTCTTAACTGCCGCCATTCCCTTGACTGCTGCTGCTCCAGCTAGTGAAGCCGCTGCTGCTTTGGCTGCATTTACTGGAAGTTTACCAAGTTGTGCTCCTTTCAGCAATTCCTCTAATTGTTGCAGAACGGACACCAAATGTTGCCATCAGTGCATTAACAACTGCCTCAATAGATAGGAAGCCTAAAATGGTAACGAGAGCACCACTACCAAAAATCATTCGACCAATATTGATTGCAAAGGCAATTCCTAAAGCGTCCATTGCTTGTTGGAAAATCAATCCTAAGACATTCTTAATCACTTCACCAGTTCCAGGTCCAAAACTGAAGAGTCCCCCATCACCTTTCATTGCATCCAGTGCAAAAATAACTGGTGCAGTTACGAAATAAATCGCAAAGGAAACTGCACGTGCAATGTATCGCCACGTAAACTTAATATTGATACCAACCAATACAAAGGATACAATCACTGAGGTGATACCTGAAGCTGATAATAAGTTGGTGAAGAAGGAGCCTGTGTTCGTGTCTGCCACCGTCATTGCTTTCAGGAAGTGAGAAATTTGTGCTGCAAATTGTACCAGAGCGTTATTGATGAAAATTGCAACTAAGACAATCGTGTCTAACAGTGCAATCATAATCAAGGCATTAAAGGCACGTCCAAACACACTTTGAATGGTACGGACATCACCAACACTCAGATAACGTTGAGCTGATTTGCGGAAGGCATCTACAATCGCCACCATTAAATCATAACTGCAAATACAATGAATGGAACTTGAACTGCCACAAAGAGTGTGTAGGTATTATTCTTGAACAAGTTACCCCATTCACCAAATACCAGTTCATCTGCATTTCGCACTCCCAATACTGACATTAATGCAGAAAGGGATTTATAAAACCAGTTATCAACCTGTTCACCAACAACCGTGTCATTACTATCTGAGTCTTCTTTCTTCTCTCCTCGAACAGTTGCAGTTGTGGCGGCAGTCGCTACATCAAACCAAGTGATAGCATAAACATCTGTCGCTTCTTTCTTTCCGCCTTTACCAACTCCAGCGTGATAACCTTTTGGTACAGCATAAGTGTAAGCGTCAGATTTAACTGCACCTTCACGATTAGGATAAACTTGAACCAACTTTTCACTGGCTGATTTTTTATCCCAAGCATTTTTAGCAATTAAATATTTGGAACCAACAGATTCAGAAGTGTCAATACTGTAGTCAACTTCATTGTACTTCCACTTGCCACCATTTTTAGGAAACTTACCAGATACTGTTACAAACAAGAGGTTCATAAACCCTTCCGTTGAAAGGTCTGGATTTCGTTTGTTATTGGCAACCAAAGCTCCATAATTATCTTCTAAAGCACGGTTTAGTTCTGCAACCAAGTTGTCATTTACCTTACCTGCCGCTGCTGAAGCATTCTTAGAGTCAATCCGTGAGAATTCATCACTCGTATCATCAGCATTTCGGTCAATCCCATCTCCATCATTACTGATTGTGTGGACACGGTCTGAAGCTGCCCACCCTGGGAAGGTCATTACCAAGGTATTTCGACTTCTATCACCAATGTCCTCATACTTTTCAGTCAAGTCCTTGAATTTGTCAGCCGTATTATTTGGTGAAAAATAGTTACCAGAACTAACAGTTGGAAGCCAACTGACTGAACTTAAAGCCGATTGGACATTACCACCATTATTTAAAAGAGACTCCGTAAACTTCCAAGATTCAGGAGACCAAGAAATCTTTCTGCAATATATTCAGGAGATTTTTTTGTATCCTGACCAAACCACGCATTTCCCGTTGGAGCAAAGTTTACATTACTTGTAATTCTGTGTTCTGCTGGGTTTAATGAGGTCTCAAGATAAGCTGCTCCTGAGTGGTCAGAGTCCTTTGCTAGAACAGTTCCAGCACTGGTGAATGTAGAAGATAGCACCAATGCTAGTCCTGTTAAAATTTTTGCTTTTTTGAAAAACGTTTTAAATTTCAATGCTCCTCCCCTTAAAAATCATTTTTATAAATTATAACTGTTTATTTTAGCTTAGTGTTGTAGGACTTGTAGTTGCAACACGTTTCTCGTCATTGAACATTTCAACATTACACAAGAATAATTTTGTACCTTGTTTAATCAGAACTCGTCCTGGCTCAACGTTAATAACGTTTTGAATAACACCTTCATCTAAATCATAAGCCTTTCGTAAGGCTTGTACTTCTGACTCTTGGTGGTTCAGTAGGAATGTTGTAAAGGCGTTCGTGATGACAGCCTTTCCTTGTTGTGTTTGGTTGAAGTCATCAATACGTTGACTGGCAACACATAAACCACCATTTCGTTTCCGAATACGACGACTCATTGTTTCTAAGAATGAACTAGTGTACTCATAACCAAATTGACTTGGTGACATCATCATCCACGCTTCATCCACAATGATACGTTTTTTGATGTGTGGATTTTTCTTACCAAACTTCTCCCAAACCCAAGATAACATTACATACATTGCAAGGGTTTTGAGGTCTGATGATTCTAGTCCAGAAATGTCAAAGTTGATAACTGGTGAATCTTTCAAACTTTGAAGGTCTTGTGGGGTTTGAGTGTCAAAGATACCACGTGTTTTATTTGCACGGAAAGGTTGAAGTGCATCGTAAACATCTTTTAAGTTGTAGTACGTTCCATCCATAACATAGTTATTGATAAGATTAATCAAGTCACCCAATTGAGGCATTCTACGTTTGCGGAAGTTGTTAATCAGTTTTCCATCTTCAACAACAACATCTTCTGTGTAGTAAAGACTTTCTACATTTCCGTCAATAAATCCAGCACGTAGATACAAGTCTTCAATTACTTCGAGTAGGTTTGCTTCCTGTCCTTTATCAATTGCAGGGAAGGCGACTTTTACAAAACCAAGAATATCTTCGTATTTAGGGCGTAAATCCAATTTACGAATTTGTTCTCCAGTTGCCTCGTTAATCTCAATTTCTTCCTCAATGTCAAAAATGTTCATCATTAAAGAGTCAGATGGATTGGTTGACAATTTAATGTTGGCACCGTGAAGTTTACGAGTCACTGCTCCATACTCACCTTCTGGGTCAATAATAACACTTCGAATACCGTGTAAAGTTGAACGCATTGTGAGAACCTTAACAACAGTTGATTTACCAGAACCAGAAGAACCAAAGATATTTAGGTTTGAGTTTTGAATACCAGCACGATAAATATCAATTAAGGCTGGAGTTCCAGAGTAAGTGTTAATTCCTAAGAATACTCCATTTTCATCGTAAAGTTCTGGAGCGTAAAATGGAACACTGGAAATAGTTGCACCAGTATTGAAGTTCCGTTTCTTATCATTAAGGTAATCAATACAGTAAGGAACAACTGTACGGAAGGCTTCATCTTGACGCATTGCTAGAACTTGTGCAGTGATTTGGTCTTCCTTTAACTCTTGCAGGATTGCAATTGTATTCCGACTTAACTCCTCACGTGAATCAGCATAAAGTGTAAACAAGAATTGAGCTTCAAATGCTAACTCTTCACGACTACTCAACTCACGAATTTGAAGCTCCAACTTCTCAATTTGTTTTGTGTAGTTGTCTCGATTACGGTTCGCACCACGTTCAATTTCTTCATCCAACTGAGCACGAACAATGGTCAACTTGTCTTGTAACTCTTTACGAGCAATAGATTGTTGCCGTGGTGTGATTGACAAGTTAATATCCACATCATAATCAGAAGCATAAAGTTTCCAAATATAACCAATATAAACTTGTTCTGGAATTCCCTCAATACAGAAAACACGAGCAAACTTATTTCCAACAATCAAGTAGTCAATATCACCAATCTTGTAAGCAGAAGGAGCCATTCCTTCCTTAATTGTTTCTTGACGTGGATTGAATTCTTCTTTCAATTCAGTTGTGGAGGTTGCGATGTTAATTGAACTTTGAGCAAATTGATATTCTGTAGGTTCTGCCCTTTCCACAAAATTTTGAATCTCTGGTTGGAGACCTGGATTCAAGTTATCTTGATAGTAACTTTGTTCAGGAGCTTGTTGTTCTTGGTAAACATTCTCTCGATAACCAGATTGAGGTTGGTAGTTTGGTTGAGAGTAGCCTTGATTGTAAGGATTTTCTTGATAAGGTGATTGTCCCATTCCTGTATCTGTAAAAGAGGGAGAGGGATTTTGATACTGACCTTGAGGGGCAAATTGTGGTTGACTTTGTTGATAACCTTCTTGTTGGTAGCCACCAAGGTCTAATTGTGGTTCAGAAGGAACAGGTTGTCCTTTCTTTCCCTTTTTCTTCTTTTCTTTTTTGGTTACTTTCTTTTGTTTCTTTTGAGCAACTTCATCTTTCGTTTTAAATAAACCCATTAATTAAGAACCCTCCTTGATATGTTCATCTGCAATTTCAACAGAACGTCTGTTGATGAGTGTTTTACTTCGTGCTTTTAACTTTCTCTCCCAAAGGAGAACTTTAAGAAATCGTTCATTCTTATCAAATACTTTTGAGCCACCAATGAAGAAGCCAATGATGAACCAAGGAGCACTTGCAATGAGTGTGAGAATGATATTTGAACTTGCCATAAAAACAATCATTCCAAAAATAATCGCAAATGGGAGACCGATACAACGATATCCCAAATCTTTCATTGTAAATCTGCCACCAAAAAATTTATAATCAATATCTAGATTTTCTGGGGCATTAAATACCTTTGCCATTAACAACCTCGCTCACTTTAATTTTTTCTTTTCTTATTATAGCTCCTTTCCTTAAGAAAATACAAAAAGGAGCTGAAAATTTTCAACTCCTTTCGTCCTGTAAGTTTTGAATTCTCACAAGCCCATCTACGCTTTATGGTTTGACGTTTATATAAACTTTAGGGTTGTTACGCACCCAGCGTTTTAAAAATTTTACGGATTCGTGATAGGGTTAGTTTTTCTCTAACAGGTTTTTAAACCATCCTACTGAAGAAGGACTAGCAGGACCCTTAACTTTACATCTATTATATCAAGAACCAACTCCGTTGTCAAGAGTTTTATTCATTTTTTTCAATTATTTTTATTTCCTCTCTAATACCAACTTATAATCAGACTTCGGCTCTTCAAACTCTGGATATTTTTCTTTGAATTTCTTCGTGAAAGAATACTCCTTCACTTCCAATTTGTAGTTTGGTTTGTCACGATTGTAGTCTTGATAATCTTCAGCTTCTTCATCTGTAATAGTTACAGAGTGAAGTTCTCCATCATTCTTGTAAGTGATTTTGAATTTATCATCCTCCAAAGAATCTTTTATAACCTTGATACTTTCAACTGGATAAGTGTGAATAGAAGTTTCAAGTTCATTCTGATACTCTTTGGAGAAATTGTGTTGTGAATGTAATGTTGTAAAAAATAGAGTGATGGTTAAAAACAAACCACAACGATATAATATCTTTCCTATTAAGGTATCATCATCTGAAAAAATTGACATAATTAATGTTGTAATTACTAAAAATATAATAGATAATACAAGTCTTAATGAAAGTTCACGAACAGTCATTGAAGTAGAAATAGTATTCATTAAAAATAAGAAGAATATCAATAAATAAAAAAATATTAACATTATACCATATTCAGCTAACCAATCTAATATCTTGTTCTTTTTCATCAATCCCCACTCCTTTCTAAAATTAATTTTTGTTTGGAAGTTCGTCCTTTAAAATTAGGATACTTCTTCTTAAATTCTTTTGTATAAGAATACTCTGTTACCTCTAACTTATAACTTGGTTTGTGACGATTATAGTCCTTATATTCCTTACCCTCATCTTCTGAAATAGTTATAGTCTTGAGTTTCCCATTTTTCTCATAAGTTACTTCATAAATCGTTTCTGAGTAGAATGAGTGTTGTTCCCTATCGACCTTAATATCTTCAACTTTGTAAGTATTGGTACTTACAATTTCGTTAACTTTCAATGTAGTTAACAAATCTGTTTGTATGTTGAAAGTAACAACAGAAAGAGCTATTGAAGCAAGTAAATCAAGTAAGATAAAGTAGGTAATAACTTTAGACTTCTTCAACTCCTTTTTAAGTCCAAAAGCAAGTAAAACTATTAGAACAATCCAACTGTAAGAACAAATCTGAAATAAACGAGCGAATTTTTCATCACCATTATCAATACTAATAAAATTAAAAATAAAAAGGTAAAAAAATACTTCCAAGTAAAAAATGTTATTAATAGAAAAAAACATTATCTTTAAACTCTTGTTTTTTTAAATTCTTCTTTACTCATTTCAACCACCTCTTTCCATCTAAAAATATCTTGTCTCTTTTTCTTAATCTTCCATATTTTTTTATTTTTTTCTTATTGTATAAAGCATCCAAAAAAATAAAAATGAGTTATACCATAAACTATCAAAAAAAGTACAAGGGAGCTGAAAATACACACATTGCCAAAAGTCCCCATAAAAATACCACTAAAAGGTAAAGAACTTCTTCAGTTGTTTTTATCAATTCATCATTCATTCAGTCCCACCTTCTGTAACAATTTTGTAGTTTGTTTTTTTCATAAAAACTTGTAATCATTAATTCCATACTTCTCTGCAACAGTTTTAGGAATGAATTTCTTAGTAATCTGAATATTTTGTTTTGTATTGTTGGCGCTATAAATATCAATATCTACTTCTGACTGAGAAATTGTGATAGATTTCACCCTCCTCTTTTTATCGGTGTAAAATATTTCAAAGTCTTTACAAGATGTCTCACTATGATTCTTCAACTTAATTTTCTCAATTGGATAAGTCTCCTTCTCTGTAACAAATAAAGAGGGGAACGTTTCAACTGCTCTTGCTTTTGTAGTTAAAATTGTATTGATAGTACTATAAAAAATAAATCCAGAAAGAAGAATAGAAAGCAAACCACTCACAACTCCCAAAAATTGAACGTCCTTTTCTTTGGTTTTAAGAGAATGTCTTATTTTTAAACGTCCGTAAACAAAAGAAAGACACCCAAATAAACCAGTTATAATGCTTCCATAATAGACCAAAACAATCGCAAGGCTGTCATCTTGCAATTCTAAATTGTATAGACTTGTATAAATTAGCATTATTATCACAAGAGGAATTAAAGGAATTTGACCCTTCAAAATAAACTTCATCATTTCTTTAACATTTTTCATTTACCACCTCTCAATCAATTCCAGTCAAATCTTCCAAGGCTGTAACAATTTCAGTATTGCCGTGACCTTCCTCAATCAACTCTGTGACCCGTTCAAATAAGTCTGTGTCCGTGACAGGTCCCATCACAAAGATAAAGAACTTGTGTTCACCCTTCTCAATTGGAAGAATTCCGTTGACGTAAGGATTAGTCTTATCTAAAAATTCTTGAAACTTCTTCTTAGTCTTTAATTCTTTTAATTTGATTTTCATTATTTCACCTCGTGTTTTAATAACTCTATTGTATCATAATCTACAAAAAAGAGCAAGTAAAAAAGAGAGGAAACCTCTCTTTCTTATCTATCTATTTTTACTACCAACTTCCATCATTGCCACAACATTGTGAGCGTTAGCAAGTCCACTAGTCATTGAGTGATTTGCAAAACCAAGAGACAGATAGAATTGAATGTTTGGAGCATCCATCATCATAATCTTGTAGTGACCTGGAGAATTCTTCCAGTTTGTGAAGAACTTGTCTGCAAGATATTTCTCGTTAGTGATACTGATAACGTTCCAGTGGTTTCCAGAACTTTCAGCAGCGTTTTCACCCATTCGACCGTATTGTTTCAATTCGTCTTGAGTGTAGGCAGTCATCCAAGAACTTCCGTCTGGACGTTTATGTTTGCCTTCTTTCACTCCTTTGTAACGAAGTGAACCATAGTCTGCCATTTCATTCGCCCGTACTGTAGCAACTTTAGCCAGAGGACTATTTACATCTGCAATTGTTGCAGGAGCAAGACCCTTAGAAGCACGTTCACGGTTGAGAAGTGTTGCAAACTCTTGATTCAACTTATTGACATCAAGAATCCGTTCCAACTTGTTCATATCGTCTTGAGAGAGACCAGTTGTACGGTAAGCTGCAATCAAATCTGGGTCAAATTGATTAGCAGAAACTTTATCCTTTTGAGCTTGACTCATTTGAGCGTGAAGTTTCTTGGTTGAACGATGGTCTTCGTTCTTCACATCCAATTGATACTTTTCTTTAACAAGTTCAGGATTGCGAACTTCACGTTCAGGGAGAACTACATCGTCAGCATCCACAACCTTTTCTTTTGTACCATAATATTCAATGGTATCAGTTGCTTCTTTGGTACGGTAAACTGTTTTCTCTGTTGAGAGAACTTCACCAGTTTGGTTGTTTACTTTCTTTGTTACCAAGTGTTCTACAAATCCATCTTCACCTTGAACTGTACGAGTTTCACCAATATTCATTGAAGAATCTGGTTGACGAACAGTTTGACTTGGGAGAACAGTTGTCTCTTTGGTTTCAATGGTTGAAATCAATTGACGAGTTCCAACTTCAATTACCTTATCCACTGCTGGAATTGTATCAGTGTGGATGAATTCTGGCTCAGAAGTAGCAACTCCATTAATAAAGGTTTGGCTATAAAGACGGTTGATTTTACCATCCTTACCTTGAGTTACCATTCGACGTTGGTTTTCAAACCAATCTGCACGTTCCACAATTTTTGTTTTGTAAGGAATCTTCTCGGTTTTGGTGAAAGTGTGTGTTGTGACATTTTTAGCACCAATACGAACTACCTCAGTAGTTGGTTCAATACGTTCAGTATTTGTCAACTCACGTTTGACTTCAACACCGTTTTCTTTAGTAACAGTGTAAGTTTTAACCACCTTACCATTTGACCTTGAACATCAACAACACGTTGTCCCTTGTCCAAGTTAATATCAGATTTAGTTGTAGTTGTGTAATTTACAACTTCTTCCTCTGTAACTGTTTCAGTAGTAACTTCTTTAGCGCCTACACGAACAACTTCAGTAGTTGGTTCAGTGCGTTCAGTATTGGTCAATTCACGTTTGACTTCAATACCGTTCTCTTTGGTCACAATGTAAGTTTTAACTACCTTACCATCTTGACCTTGAACATCAACAACACGTTGTCCTTTATCAAGAGACTTATCGTCTTTGGTAACTGTTTCGTGATGAAGTGTTTCTTCTTCTGTAACTGTTTCAGAAGTAACTTCTTTAGCACCTACACGAACAACTTCAGCAGTTGCTTCAGTACGTTCAGTATTGGTCAATTCACGTTTGACCTCAACACCGTTCTCTTTAGTAACAGTGTAAGTTTTAACCACCTTACCATCTTGACCCTTGACATCAACAACACGTTGTCCTTTGTCAAGTGATTTGTCTTCCTTAGTTTCAGTTGTGAAGTTTACAACTTCCTCTTCTTGAACAGTTTCAGTGGTGACAACAATCTTCTTCTTAGTTCCAACACGAACAACTTTATCAGTTGCTTCTTTGGTTTCAGTTGAAGTCTGTGTACGAGATACTTCAGTTCCATCTTCAGTGACAACAGAGTATTTTGTAACAGTTTCCCCATCACGTCCTTCAGATTCAACTACCTGAGTTCCCTCAAGAAGTGTATCGTCTTCAACATAACGAGTACCACGAAGAATTGGTGTGGTTTCAGTTACCTCTTTTGTCTCACGAACAACGTGGTGAACAACTTTGCTACCTACACGAACAACTTTATCCACGGCTGGAACAGTTGAAGTTCCTGAAAGAACTCGACTAACTTCCAAACCGTCTTCCAAAGTAACAGTGTAAGAATTCAAAGTGTAACCATCGTTACCCTCAGTATCAACTACTTGTTGCCCAACTTCCATTGAATCATCCGTAATGTATTGAGTACCACGAAGAATTTCAGTTCGCTCAACCTCAGTACGAGTTGTGATGATTTTGCTGATGATTGGTGCAACTGGTGTCACTGGAACAACTGGAGCAGGAGTTTCCCCCCTCTACACCTGTTTCAGGAGTAGGAGTCACCTCTGGAGTAGTTACAGTTTCAGAAGCCTTTGCTGGTTCAGTTACAGTTGTAGATGTCTCCCCTGTAGAAGTTACAGTTGTGTTACCAGTAATTTGACCTTGACTTGCTGGGACTTGACTTGCATCAGAACTTGTTTTTTGTTCTGTTTTGGAGTCAGTTACCTTTTCAGTCACTTTTGTCTCACCCTGTATTTGATGAGTGTCTGCTGGTTTTTCAGCCTTAACTTCTTCTTTGACAGATTCAGCTTTTGGCTGTTCTGTAACTGTTGGAGTCTTAGTTTCTTCTTTAACTGGTTCAGCAGAGAGAACTTTTCCTGCAACTGGTTTCACTGGAGTTGCAACTTCTTTAGTTGCTTCAGTTTTAGCTTTTTCAGCTTTACCTGTTTCAGACTTCTTATCTGTAACTTTTTCAGAAGAATCAGCTTTCACTTCTGCAACAATTTTAGAAGTAGAATCCTTTTCTTTTGCAGTTGTAGCACCAGCACCAAGATTCACTTCAACCTTTACAGAAGAAGATGTTTTGCTGTCTGAACTTGGATTTGATTTTTGTTCAGAATTGTTTGTTTGTGTTTGTCCTGAAACTGGTTCAGAAAAATGTGTTCCTGCTGTAACTTTTACAGTTGGATTTTGCACCTCTGGAGCAGTTGTAGGAGATTTCTTCTCCTCTTTAACTGTTGCAGATGGAGCTTTAGTAGTAGGACTGGATGGTTGACCAGTCTTTGTCAAGATAGGTGTAGTTTGACTTGGTTGGTTAAGTGCAGACGCACCAGCAATGGTTGCTACGATAGCAGCCGCTACAACCCAGCCTTTACGACCTTTCTTTAAAGTTTTTTTCTCATTTGTGTTTTTAGTATTCATATTACCTAAAACCTCTTTCTATTTTTTTTATTTTTTTGTTTTTTTTAAAAATAATCTCTGGTTCTTAGGTAATATTATACCACGAGAACCAAGTAAAGTCAACTCCTTCCAGAGTTTTTTACGAATTCTCGTATATTGTATTTCCTTCTTTCTTTGAATTGATTTTACAACAAAATTATAGAAATGTTACAGATTGACAATCTATACAAAAAAACAACTTTTCGCACAAAAATGAACAAAATAAAAGAAATGACCAATTTAGTCATTTCTACCTTTCAAATGCACCTCTACGCTTTAGGTACTCAAGATTCTTTTATGACAAATAGAATCTCTTTCAAGTCTTACGGACTTGGCGTTCAACAGTCGCCCATCTAGGAGTTGATGGATATAAAATCTAGGAAATTTTATCTGTACTTGGATTTATGCTACCCAAGCCACAACTGTTGTAATAACATACGGATTGTGGGAGTTCCTAATTCCCTTTTGCTGGTCAACCTTTGTTCTAGGTTTGCATTAATCAAATTAACACACCAGGACAAGGAGTCGTCCTGAGACCTTAACCTTCTTTCTTTTTTATTTTTTTTATTTACGAAATAATTATAGAAACAAAAAACTTCCAAATGTAATTGAAAGTTTTCTTTTGATTTTGATTCTTTACCCTCTGTATCAATTTCAGGGGAGGGATGTTGAAACTGAAACTGTTAGAGAGGTGTCATTTCTGTAATTGTTCCAGAAGTAGATTGAACTGGAACTGTTTTAGAGGGGGAAGTTTTCACTGAAATTGTTTAAGGGTTGTGATGAAACTGAAACTGTTTCAGACAGAGAGGGATAAGGCAATTAAATTGACAACAAATACCCAAGACCAACACCCTATAAAAATGTGCAAGTTTTTCTTCTGACTGAATAAGTCAACTTTGTAAACCCTAAAGAATGCAATGAGGAAGAAAACAAGAAGGGCAAGAATGTAGAATCCTTTGTTTTCTGTTAAGAGTGCCTTGTAATAGAAAAAGAAATCGTGTTTGTTTTGTTCATTCAACAAGATACTTACCAAAAATAAACAAGTTGAGACGTAAGGAATGTCCAGGTGAGAAAAAATGTCAACTTTTGGGACTCCGTATCCTTGATTCATTTTGGAAAAGGTGAAACTTAAAGTCATTAAGGCAAAGGTTAAAATTAACAACATTGAAACTATCAATATCACAAGTTCCTTTCTGTATCTATTCCAGAGGTGGATTGTTCCAACTGGAACTGTTTCAGGAGAGGGAAGAAAAGGCAGTCATACCAATTACCACTCCAACAGCCATTATGCCTAACAAGATTTGGTAGGTATAGGAAATATAGTGTGGAGAAATACGTGATTTCAAACGGTCCGCTTTTGTCTCACTCATTACGAGAAAAATAGAAAAGGCAACTGTGATGAAAATTGCAAGGAAGGTAATTCCAAGTCCGCCAATTAGTAAATTATGTGCTAATATAAATTTTTGGTCTAAAATGTTTTGTGTGTTCATAAAATCCAACTTTCTTTGTTTTTTCTTAATACTATTGTATCATAAATTTCTTTGGAAGACAATAAAAAAGAGAGAATTTCTTCTCTCCTTTCTTAAAACATCTTGTTACCAGTTGCAGCACCAACTGCAAGAACTGTACCAATAACTGCCATCAAAGTCCACCAATGATAGCACCAGTTACAATGTTACTAACTTGTTTCCACGCATCTGGATTTCCTTCCATCTTAGCCTTAGAAGCCTTGAAGGCTTGCCAACTACCAAATCCAATGATAGCTAGTCCTGCCAAACTAACAATAACACCAATCCAGAACTGTCCACTTTCTTGAAGTTTGCCAACGAATTTTGTTGGGTCTCCATCACCATTACCCTTGAATTTTACCTTACCACTCTTATCTACTTCTGGAGCTTTAATTTCAATGTTAGAGTCTGCAAAAGCACGACCAAGTGGTGTTTCAGCAATTGCAGAAGTCACCATAAGTGCTCCTGTTGCCAATTTAGCTTGAGTGTTCCAAGAAATGTCTTCTAGTTTGTTTTTGATATTTTTAAATTGCAATTTAAGTATCTCCTTGAATAAAAAATATATTTTAAAAATTATAGACAATTTTATTGTCCTTTGATTTGACGATTGATATTCGCAAGTGCTTCCATTACCTTTTCAGCGTTAGAACGATTGACTGAGGAGATTTTTGGATTGTTAATCATTTCATCACCCAATCGGTTCATTGCCCCTTCAATAATTGCAGAGAAGCGAACCATTTCACTAACTTCGTGTGTCTCTTCATCACCAGAAACCATTACACTTGTGTAAGAGTTGGCAAAGAGTTCTTCTGGAAGATTACTTTCCTCTCTTCGATAGATAGAAGTGTAAAGACCAATAATTTCCACTGTGTTCAACAACTTAGTTGAAATTCCTGCTTGTTTAAACCCTTCTGAAACTTGTGTCAGTCGTCTACGAATTTCTTCAGTTGCACGATATTCTAACTCAAGGTCTGTCATTCCAGCCTCATCAATTTTGGGTTCCCAAGGGATAACAATGTAGTAGTCTTTCACCCGTCTCAACTCTCCAGTGGAAGGGTCTCGAACATTAATAACAGAGAGGTGTCTAAAGTATTCGTTTGCATATTCAGAAATGTCAGGATGGGCACTTACAATTTCTTCCATTGATTCTGATAACTTCTTCAACATTTTATCATTCACCATCTTACGTGTGTGGGTGAACATATTGAATCGGAAATCAAAACCATTAATAGCGGAACGTAAATTTACTGCAAAGGCTCCCTTACCTTCTTCTGAACGAATAACGTAATTGAATGGTTCAACTTTTAGGAAGGCAACGTAACGATGATTGCCTAAATGAACACGGTTAACTTCAATTTTCTCAAAGGGGAGAAGGCTTTGAGTGTTATCAATCCCAGCCTCCTCACTTCGGTCAAATTTTGTATAGGTGTATTGACCAACTTTGTGTCGCCAATACACAATAACTCCAATCAGACCACCAATTGAGATAAAAATGAATAAAATAGCAATAACGATTCCCACTAGTTCTCTCCTCCTGTATCAGTTCCAGAATTGTTACCTTGTCCTGAATTTGTTTCAGAGGTAGATGAATCTGTGTCTTTATCTTTTTCAGAAGAGTCAACCCCTCTTTCAATTTCAGAATAGAGTTTGTTCTTACTGAAAGCATTATCCAACCAGCTTGAAAGTTTTTCAGAAGTATCTACAATTGAACCAACTCCAGCCAAACTGATAACAGAGTCACCATCAATAGCGAGGTAACTTGGTAGGTCTGTTACGTGGTATTCTTGAGTGGCAATTGTGTAGATGGATTGATTTGCTTGATTTGGTTGAGAGTCAATGGTTACAACTGAATTTTCATCCATTGTACCAATTCGACTTGAGTAGGCTTGGAAGAAAGCGTCTACTTTAGTTCCATCCAGTGTTGGAAAGATAATTGTGTAAGGGATTTTATCATCACGTTCACTATTGTACTTGTGAAGTAATTCTAAGATAGCTACACTATATTCAGAATCATCTGCAAATACTAACATTCGTTTTTGACCATCGTTCAATTTCACAATTTCTCCTGAAACTGTTTTCAGTTGAGTTGTAAACAAACCTTCCTTACTCTTCAAATCTCGTCCAACATTTCGAAGGATGAATGATTTATTCTTATCAGAATTTTGTGCATAATTTTCAATCGCTGTTTGACCACTCTTACTGTAAGTCTTCATCAGGTCTTCAATACTTGCTTGGTTGTAATCACTAGTTGAGATAAGTTGTGCGTAACCTTTCTCACCCTTACCATTACTCTTATTAATTTGTTTCTGCAATTCTTTGGTTGATTCTGTATCAATTGGAGCCTTGTAGGTGTAATTTACAAAAGCAAAATATCCACCAGTTGCCATCACTACGAGTGATACAATGGAGGAGAATAATTGCAAGAAATTTACTTGCTCCATTTAGATTACCAAATCCACCATCAACTGAAGAGATTGATTTGATTACAAAGATTAGTAAGCCAAGACCGCCAATTGAAATCACGGTACAAAGAATAGCAATCACTAATTTTGTCATTAAAAAATATTACCCCCTTAATTAATTTCGTCTAATATCCAAGTCACTCAAGTCTCCCACACCAAATCCACTAGTTGGTTGAGGTGGTTGAACTGGTCTTGGTTGTTGTACGTTTTGTTGAGGTCTTGGTTGGTTAGGATTTGAACTAAACAGCCTTCCTGCAACAGATTGAGAAGCGGTGTTATCTTGAACGTAAGTTCTCATTCCTTGAACTGCCCGACCAACTGAATCTGTTAAGTAATCTTCAGCTAGACGAGTTGAGGAGCGTCTCAAATCATCAAGGTCAGGAATTTCAAATCCACGTTTTCCACCACCTGAATCAGCTACAACAACTTTTCGAGCGAAAATAGCAGCATCTTTGAAGTCACGTTTGTTGTAAACAAAATCGACCAACATTTGACTGTCAATTGTTTCTTCCAAAATCAAGTCCCAAACACCATAACTAACAAGTGCCTCTAGAACAAAGTCACCAATCATTCGTTGGGTGCTGAAGTACAAAATCCGTGCTCCAGTTAAACGCAATTGATAAATTGTTTCAACGATACTCACGTTACCTGCTGTCTTTCAAAGAAGAGGATAAGTGTTGGTTTTCGTTCCCTTGCCATTGTAATCGCCCCATTACGAGTGGGAGCATCACCAACCACTTGGTAGTCTTTGTGAAAGGGAAGTTTTGGATTTGCAAACAATTCATAAAGATACTGACGTACTTCTGGCTGACTGGTTACAAACATAACTGTGTTTTGTTGTGAATTAATACCTAAATTCATCTTTTAAAGAAACTCCTTTTTTTCTTTTCTTTGCTCACTACTAATTGTACTTCTTTTTTCCTTTTCTGAATTAGTTTCAGGAAAAATATTTTCACTTTTTTCAATTTCAGGTTCAACTTGTAGTTCAGGTGGTAACAAATCCTCTTTTGTTACTTTGGATTTTTCACTGCTCTTCTCTCCACCAGCAACCATTTTTTTGATACCTCTACCAATCAAATAGAAGATGTAAGAGATAACACCAACAAGGATAAATTTACCAATGTTTAGTAGAGATTCTACCAAAGTTAGATTAGTGTTGTTTTGTAGAATGACCACAACCACACCAATTGTTGCTAAAATCACTAAAATAAAAATTATCATAAATAGTCTTAAATATTTTTTCTCAGAATTATTTTCCAATTGTTTCACCTCACTTTTTTCCACGGAACAAAAATCAAAACAAGAGCAGACACAAAGAATGTACCCATTGATACCCAGAAACTATCCATCATTAAATTTGGATATTTTTTAAGTAAAGGGAAAATGTAATATTCAATAATGTTTCCACCTTTTTCTTGGTAAGAAAGTTTTTGAAGATTCACTTTATCTTCCTTTTGATTTTGATGTTGTTTTTGTTCTTCTTTTGGAACTTCTGAAACACCAGTTACATCTAATTCTTTGGAACTTGAGTCAATGAAAAGGTTACGAACATCTTCACTTGTTTCTTCCAACTTTTCTTTCTTCACTTGAACCCCAGTTACAATAATTCGATTGTAAGAAATCAATTGACTACCTGGTTCTAATTTACAAGTATAAAGAGTTAGTAGTTTTCCGTAGGTAAATGTTTTACCATCAGCATTCTCAGTATAAGTGTTATCTGATGTGTAGACATTTTCTGGAGTCCTCTCCTCTGTACCAATTTCAGAAGGGGGTGGACTTAATTTCGTTTTGAAGAAGTTGTTCTGCAAAATCATCTTCTGTGTAAATCATTGAATTATCTTTGTGGACATCAACTGTCTTTACTAATTTGTAAGTGTAAACATAGTCACCATCACTGAGGTATGCGTATGAACCTTCAATATTTGAGCTGGTTTGTAAATTTGAAAAACCAATACCATAAGAACGGTCAAAGAAGTTGTGGGCTGCAAGTGCATAATTTCCAATTTGGTCAGGATTTTGTCCTGCTTTAATTGTTCCAGCACCGTAAGTTAATACACGGTCACTTGTACCCTCAAACACTTGTAAGTTAATTCCTAAGTTTGGTACAGAAAGGTAACTTCTCAAATAAAGAGGTTGACTTGTATCCTTCCTTGCTTTCTCAATTTGTTCTGGGGAAGTCAATTCAACTGAAGGTGAGTATTCCACATTTTTTGTTTCTTCATTCTGTTTTGTAATTTTGTTACTTTTGAGTGGTTGGGCAACACGACTCAACTGGTAGTTGTTGTTTACAAACATAAAGTAAGCACTGTAACCACCAACCACAAAGGATAAGAAACAGATTACAATTACAAGATATTTAATTAGTTTTCTCAATAGAAACCTCCATTTTTACTCCTCTTATTATATTTTATTTTACTTAAAAGAAAAAACCTAGAGATTGTCTAGGTTTTATTGTTAATTTGAAATCTTATTCAGAAGCAGAAGAGCTGGCACCAGTTTGTTTGTCAATCATATCCTTTGCTTTTTCAGTAACTTCATTTGTGGCACTCACAAGACGTTTACGTTCCATTTCAGCAAAGTAATTGTTGGTTTTAGCTTCTAACTTGTTAGCGTTCTCAGTAATCAGTTGTTGAATTTCAACACTTTCCTCTGAGGTAATCTCTTTGTCTTTCATCAGTTTGTTGACCTTAGAAAGATTTTTCTCTACCAGTTGAGTAGTAGATTTCATAGAGTTGATTCCTGCATTGCGATAAAGAACAACACCTGTACCAATACCAATTGTCAGTACACCCATTGCTACGGAACCAATAATGACACCTTTACCGCCTTTTTTCCTTTTTTTGAACGCTTGAATGTTCCAAAAAAATCTTTTCCAAAAAACCTTGTTTGGATTTTCGTGTTCCTTGAGTTACCTCTTCCAGTTGCAAGTCCAAATCTTCATCAGAAGTTGGAGTTTGTGGTTGAACTGCACCTACATTAGGATTCATTCCTGGGTTTGGATTCATTGCTGGATTTGTTCCAGAAGTGTTTGGCTGTAAATGTAATAGTGGGGGAGTCATTGATAGTGTCTCACCAGTGAACTGTTCAAATGCAGAATTTTGTGGAACTGATTGAGCAGTATTTACCTGTGGGGTAATCAGTGGAGGAGTCATTCCACCACCATAAGTGTCACTTGTCACCTTTTGAGTTGCTTGTGGTTGAACCTCTTGAAAGTTCAAATCTAAACTCCCCATTTGGTCAACTGGATTTTGTTGAACTTCTGGTTGTGGTTGTGGGTTTGATTGAACATTTCCCCAACCATCTGAAACTGGAGTTTCGTAATTTCCAACCACCATTGGTTCTGGTTTTGGAGGAATGATTGGCTCTGGCTTCACTTCTGGAACTGGTTCAGCGTGAACAACTGGTTCTGGTTGAGCAAAAGCACTTCCCCAATCTCCAACTGGTTCAGCAGGAGTTGGTTTCTTTTCTGCAACCGGTTGAGGGTTGAAAATATCATCCCAACTATTCAGAGGTGTTACTTCTGGTTCTGGTTTAAACTTTGGGATAAAAGACAACTCATAACGAAGTCCAACAAATCCTGTTTCTGAGAAAGCTCGATTTGTGAAACTAAGTGGTTGAGTGTATGGAGAAACCCACGTCACTTTTCCATCATCATCTACATCAAATCCTTGAGTTACCAAGTTCTTATCTGAATAATAATGCCCATCCACACCAATTGGATAAACTTTCAAACCAAGTTTTTCAAAGTTTTCAATTTTATCCTGTTCTTCATTAGATAACAGGTCTTCAATTTTAACTGTCAGTGTTGGAATTTTGGAGAAACTGGACCTTGTTCACCCAAGAGCAAATCACCATAAAACACGTACACATCACCTTGTTCCAAACGTGAGTCAAGAACAGGAGTTGGTTCAAATTTTGTTGGTGCTGTTGTTTCTTCAACAGTTACAGAAACAGGTTCTTCCTTTTCTACAACAGGTTCAGGGTGAGGTTCTGGTTCTGGAGCAAAACTGAAAGCAACTTCTGGAGCTTTTTCAGTAACCGTCAACTCAATTGGCATTTGAAGGTCTTGAACCTTATTAGCACCATACTTGATACCCAAGTGAATAGTATTCAAACCAGTTTCAAGAGAAATTAAATCTAATGGTTGGTTGTTAATCACAAAGGCAAGGTCTGGATTGAAGTCTTTTGCAACTGAACCATCAGCGTTTGCCTGATAAACACGAACATCTGCCAATTTCACCACATCTGAAACTGATAAAGATTTGTGAGTGCCAAATTCAAACTCGAAGGAGATTGATGGCTTCCCAACTTTACGTTGTAAATAGATTGTCATTATTTACCTCTCTTACTTTAAATTATTTAGTGTTTCTTCAAGGGCAATTTCTGCCTCTGATTTTTTATCACTATTCTTAGTATAAGTCGTTTTTTGAGAAAGTGGACGTTCTGCAACTTCATCACTTGTTACTACATCTCCCCAACCATCTGGAAGTTCAGCCATTACTGGAATTGATTCAGTAGGAGTTTCCTCAACTGGAACTGTTTCAGTTTCTTTCTTCACTTCTACAACTGTTTCAGGGAGGGAAGTTTTCCGTTCTTGAAGAATATCTTCAATTGATGAATGGAAGTTTTTCAATTTTTCAACAACTTCAATGTAGGTTTCATTAGCTTTGTTCATTCGTTCTTCAGCAATCTGAACTTCCTTATCCAACTCAGTTTTGATATTGGCTGCTTCCACACGAGCTTGAGCAATGATTTCATCAGCTTCTTTTTCTGCTTCTGCAATCTTCTTCTTCTTCAAGTCTTCAGTTAATTGAATGGTGTCTTGAATTTCTTTTGTCATAATTTCAGACTTAATTTTGATTTTCAAGTCTTCTTTTTCTGCTTCAAAATTAGAAATAGTTGCTTGAAGTTCTTGAATTTTGTCATTAGCCTTATTCAACAAGACATCTTTATCAGAAAGTTTTCTTGCATTTTCTGCAATATCACCCTCAACATTTTGAAGCATTTCATTGGCTTTAGCAAGTAGTGTTGCTTGATTGGCAATTGTTTGAATATCATCAGGATTGTGATATTGTTGTTCATTAACTTCTGGCACAACTTCTACTTTAGACTCAACTTCCTTCTTAGAAGAAACTTCCTCAGTTGGAATTGGAGTCACAACATCCAGTTGTGTGTCAACAGTTTCTAATGATTTCTCATTACTTTTTTCTTTTGATTTCAAATTAACATCTCCGTTTCTTTTTATTTGATAACTTTATTATATATCAAATAAAAATATTTTTGTCAACAATTTAACAAAAAAATAACATCAAAAGATGTTATTTTTCTTTTTTGTTATTTTTCTTAGTAAACCAAGCAAGCCCAAGAACACCACTCAAGATTGTCATTACCCAAACTGGCAACAAGTCTCCTTCTGCATTTACACCAGTTTCTAACGGAACAACTTTTTTGGTGGTTGGTTTTGTAGGTTCTGGGGTATTTTCTTTAGGAGTCTCTTTCGTCACCTCTGGAGTTGGTTCTGGTTGTGGTTCTTTGTCTTTTTTCTTCTCTACTGGAACTGTTTCAGGAGTTGTTGCTTCTGGAACAATTGGAGCAGGGGGGAGATAAGTCTCAACTTCTTTATAGTAGTGAATTGTATCACCATTTTCTAAAGTTTCAGACTTAACAAAAGTTAAACCAGAAAAATCTTGTTTATCTTTCTTACCAACTTCTTCTTTCAAGACCCTATCTTGTTTACCCTCTTTTTGAAGAACGTGAGTAGTCTTAAGTAAGTGGTAATTGTGACGAGTGGTAGTTAGATAGTTTTTAGTTACATCTTCATCAGTGTTAACGAAGACATAGTTTTCAAACTCTTTCTTGCCTTCCTTAGTATCAACTTCTTCAAGGACTTTATTGTTTTCCTTGTCAAAGTGGATTGTTTTGTTCTTTGTTACTGGAGTGTAATAGTGAACTGTATCACCATTCTCTTTCACTTCTGAACGAACAAAGATAACATCATCAAAGGTAGACTTGTCTTTCTTACCAACTTCTTCTTTCAAGACTTTATCTTTTTCACCTTCTTTTTGGAGAACGTGAGTAGTCTTGAGTAAGTGGTAGTTGTGACGAGTTGTGGTCAAGTAGTTCTTTGTTCCAAGGTCTTCTGTGTTAACAAACACATAGTTTTCAAACTCTTTCTTACCTTCCTTAGTGTCAACTTCTTCAAGGACTTTGTTGTTTTCCTTGTCAAAGTGGATGGTTTTGTTCTTAGTGACTGGAGTGTAATAGTGAACTGTGTCACCATTCTCTTTCACTTCTGAACGAACGAAGATAACATCATCAAAGGCGGATTTGTCTTTCTTACCAACTTCTTCTTTCAAGACCTTATCTTGTTCACCTTCTTTTTGAAGAACGTGTGTAGTCTTGAGTAAGTGGTAGTTGTGACGAGTTGTGGTCAAGTAGTTCTTTGTTCCAAGGTCTTCTGTGTTAACAAACACATAGTTTTCAAACTCTTTCTTACCTTCCTTAGTGTCAACTTCTTCAAGGACTTTGTTGTTTTCCTTGTCAAAGTGGATGGTTTTGTTCTTAGTGACTGGAGTGTAATAGTGAACTGTGTCACCATTCTCTTTCACTTCTGAACGAACGAAGATAACATCATCAAAGGCGGATTTGTCTTTCTTACCAACTTCTTCTTTCAAGACCTTATCTTGTTCACCTTCTTTTTGAAGAACGTGTGTAGTCTTGAGTAAGTGGTAGTTGTGACGAGTTGTGGTCAAGTAGTTCTTTGTTCCAAGGTCTTCTGTGTTAACAAACACATAGTTTTCAAACTCTTTCTTACCTTCCTTAGTGTCAACTTCTTCAAGGACTTTGTTGTTTTCCTTGTCAAAGTGGATGGTTTTGTTCTTAGTGACTGGAGTGTAATAGTGAACTGTGTCACCATTCTCTTTCACTTCTGAACGAACGAAGATAACATCATCAAAGGCGGATTTGTCTTTCTTACCAACTTCTTCTTTCAAGACCTTATCTTGTTCACCTTCTTTTTGAAGAACGTGGGTGGTCTTGAGCAAGTGGTAATTGTGACGTGTGGTAGTTAGATAGTTCTGAGTTCCAAGGTCTTCTGTGTTGACAAACACATAGTTTTCAAACTCTTTCTTGTCTTCCTTTTTACCAATTTCTTTAAGAACTTTGTTATTTTCCTTATCAAAGTGAATCGTCTTGTTCTTAGTTACTGGAGTGTAATAGTGAACTGTGTCACCATTTTCTTTCACTTCTGAACGAACGAAGATAACATCATCAAAGGCAGATTTGTCTTTCTTACCAACTTCTTCTTTCAAGACCTTATCTTGTTCACCTTCTTTTTGAAGAACGTGGGTGGTCTTGAGCAAGTGGTAATTGTGACGTGTGGTAGTTAGATAGTTCTGAGTTCCAAGGTCTTCTGTGTTGACAAACACATAGTTTTCAAACTCTTTCTTGTCTTCCTTTTTACCAATTTCTTTAAGAACTTTGTTATTTTCCTTATCAAAGTGAATCGTCTTGTTCTTAGTTACTGGAGTGTAATAGTGAACTGTGTCACCATTTTCTTTCACTTCTGAACGAACGAAGATAACATCATCAAAGGCATCTCTACCCTTTTTACCAAATTCAGTTTTGAGAACTTTATCCTCTTCTCCATCACGTTGGAGGACGTGTTTGGTTTTGATGTGGTAATAGTAGTGAAGAATATCACTCACTTCATCGTCACGAAGGAATTTTTCTGTTCTAATGAAATTGTAATCAGGGAAAATCTTTGGCAGAATGTCACCAAGTTCAAAGTCCGCAATATTTGCATTTGTTTCAGTATCTACAAAGAAGGTGTGATACAACTTTTCTGGTGGAGTTGGTTTGTAGTAGTGATGAATATCACCATTTTCCAAAGTCTTTGTTTCATAATAAACTAAATTTTCAAATTCTTTCTTCTCTTTAGCACCTTCCTCTGTTTCTAAAACAGTTTCAGTGCCATCTACCACTTTAATATGTTGGGTCTTAATGTGGTGATAGTAGTGAACCAACCGATAAGAGCCAGGCAACACACTTTCTGTATTCTCTGAACGAACAAATTTGTAATTTGGAATGTCAACTGGGTCAATAAATTGAGGACCGTGGTGACTTTCTCTTAATGGCTCTTCTACTGAATAATCTTCATCCAAAAATGCAGTGATATAAATGGATTCATCAATCGGGTTGATGTTACCTCCAGGTCCACCAGGTTCAGGTCTAGGAACATTTTCACGACTCTCGCTAGGAACTTCAAGACCATCAGGTTTATCAAATTCATCACTTCCCTCAAGGTTGTATGGAGAGGCAGGTTTTCCTTCTGGGTACGCCAACGCCTCATCTTCAGGACTTAATTTGTAATAAATAAAATGGTCAGGACGTTTACGATAATATTTAATTGTTCCTTCACTTAAGTTATCATTTATCTTTTTGGTTGAGGTGCTTGACCAATAATAAATGTTTCCATCTGGACCAACATAAACCATTTTCAACTCTGGCAAAGAATTACTATCAATTTTTATCGTATTAATCAATTGAGGGTTATTGCCATACTCGTCTACAGAGACATAATTAATCACATATTTATGCTGACCTTGATTATTTTCCTCTTCATCAACTATATCAGTTGATTTCTCTACTGTACCTGTTTCAGTTGAAGTCTCTGTTCCTTTAACTGATTCAGGAGTGGGTTGTTTTGTGTCTTCTACTAAATCTTTGACAATATTATTGTCCACCTTGTCTTCAGTCGCCACCTCTGGAATTGTTGTAGTGACTTCCCCAACTTCTTCAATTGATTCAGCAAGAACTACACTAGCTGAATTTAGTACAGATGGGGAAAGAAGTGTTCCTAAACTGCTACAGAATAGAGCATACTTGCAACTTTCTTATTCTTTTTCAAATTAATCTTTTTCCTCTCTATTTTTATTTTTAAAAAAATGAAAATAAGTCTAAAACTTAATGTTTCTAGACTTATTATATCATATTCTTTTATGGTTTACAAGCTGTTAATTTAGACAATTAAAATTTAATGTCCAAATCCTTGAAATCATCAGCATTCAAAGTATTTGGGTCAAAACTGTTCATTTCGTCACCAGTTGGAAGTTGAATATCTGAATCACCAAAAAATGAATTCACGTCAATTTCACCAATGTCTGGAACATTTGCAGAGGTGGAGAAATCAATATCTGTTTTAACTTCAGAAAGGTCTTGTTCTTTCCCTTCCAATGTTCGAGAAAGGAGGGTTGGGTCTGATTCTTGAGTTAAACCTTTATTCAACTCCACAAAAGTAGTTTCCTTGAAGGAATCTTCGTGTTGAAGTGGGTCTTCTTGTGAGTCATTGTCAAGAACTTCATCATCTTCTCCATAACGCAATCGGTTAATCTGGTCATAAGCAGCAACTAATTCATCACTTTGCTCCTTTAATTCTTTAGGAATATATTGGATTTTTGCAACTGAAGGTGGTTGGGGTGAGTTCTTGATGATAATAAGGTAGTAGATATAACCAAAGGCATCATTAGAACCAATTCCACGAGTACGAAAATTTGGTCCATACATAATTTGAGATTTTGAGAACTTATCTACACTTCGGACATCTTCAGAAATGCTTTCTCTTGGAACATTATCACCAATCGCAAGGTCGGTTTTGATTTGGTCAATTTTGAAACGGTCAACCTCTTTAGAAATACTTCGTTTCACTTTTACCTCATCCACTGTACCAAAACGACTTACAAAGTAATTTGCGTCGTCCGCAGAAGCTCCTGGATAAACAATAACATTACGAGCATTGGATTGTAAGTTTTGAACCAAAGCATCTCCAGCTTTACCACCAACAATACCAAGTGTTTGTGTTGCCATTGTGGCAGAAACCACATAAGAACGTCCCTTAGTTAGAACTGCTTCAAATTCAGAGTTGGCATAATCTTGAAACTCGTCAATGTATAAGATAACTGGTGTCCGTGTATTTTCATCACCTGTTCGTCTAAAAATTGCAGCTTGAAGTTGAAGCATTAAGAAGGAACCTAACATACTACCAATTGAATCTGATAGTCCTGTCGCTGTTGAAATGGCAACCTTATCACCCGTTTTTAAAATCTCATCAAAGTCTAGTTGAGTTCCTACTCCTGGCTCTGGGCAAAGAATTTTACGAATTCTTCTTGAATCCAAAAGGTTGGCAAGAATAGAACGGATACCTGAAGTATTTGTCCAAATTTTAGCATCACCAGTTTTTAGCCCCTTCAAACCAGCATAATATTGGGTGACAAACCAGTCTTGAATATCCTTATTATCACGTGCCTTTGCCGCTGTTGTTGATACCATTCCCAATTGTTTTAATAATTCATCACCACGTCCATTATTATTAGTCAACAAATCATTCAAGTGTAAAAGAGTTGCATCATCACCGTGTACACGTTTAACTACCTTGATAGCATTTTGAAGTAACGTTTCAGCGGTGTTCTTGAAGTAAGAACTTGAGTCTGACATAAAAGCAAGTAAGGTTTCCTTTACTGTTGCAACAGCAGTTTCTTCTGGACCAAATAAAGGGTTGAATGAAAGTGATTCACGTGCAGATGGGTCAAAGAGCATTACAATGTCTCGTTTTTGTTGTGGGTCTTGATTTTTAAACAGGTTCCAAGAATACTCAATGTCGGCTGGATTGGCTATAATATCTGTCAACAGTGAGGCATAACGGAAAAGAGCAAAAGTAGATAACTTATTTAATGAAGCAAAATCAAAAGTGATGTAATTAGTAATTTCTTTCTTAACTACAAGTAAATTTCGAATGGAATTATCAACTAAAATACGATGTCCCTCTTGTTCTGGAGTTAATGGAGCACCTTGTTTGATACCAATTAACTCATTGTATCTAGTTTCCTTATTAATTTGTTCTTCAATTTCTAGTTTCTTAAATTGTTCTTCATTAGCACGTTCCTTTTCTAAAGTCTTTAATTCTTTCTGTTGTTCTTTGGTGAGCGGAACACCATTCAGACGATTGAGATACTCTGTTCGTTTTTCAGCCAACTGTTTAATTTTATTTAACAATTTTTCTTCAACACGAAAAAGGAAACTGATATAGTTTTTTCTTTTTTCAGGTTCTTTAATTTTACCTATCGCCCAAGTCGCTTTGGCAAAGTCACCTTTTGGCTCTAAGACAATTTGCCCCATCTGTACCACGTTTATCTTTGCAAATTCAAAGTTGTCACTGGTAAAGTCACGATTAAACATTGGCAAGAGAGATTGTGAGGTCTTACCTGAACCAGTTACCCCCAAGGCAAGCAAGTGAACAAAACGGTCACGAAGAGGAATAATTGCTTTTTTGTTTGAGGCAATGTAATCATCTTCTCCATCAGGTGTTACCCCATCTTCATTAAGATTTCGTTTATAAATTTCACCAATTACAAAGTCACCTGGATTGGTTTCAATTTGCTCAATATCATCCTCCTCAATCGTGACACCAGCAATATATTCAAAATAAGGTTTTCGTTGCATACGAAAGACTAAAACTGCTTTCACCACGACTGGAACAATTGAAGCAAAGAGAGCAAAAGTCAAAATGCTAGGAAAAATTCCTGCAATGAAGTAACAAACTCCCAATAAATAAAAATAAGGATTGACCCAATAGTTAATTTTTTTGAGCCAAGTGTTCTCATCTCTTTTTGCTACTAAGTAAAAAATAAAGGACAATAAAGCTAAAAATCCAAAAAGAGGAATAACTTTAAAATTATCCTTTGTGACATCAATCAACTCCCTCTGCAACTGTTTCAGTTGAAAGAGTTTAAATTGATAGATAGCAAAAAGAAGCAATCCACTTTCTAAACTCAAAAATACTCCAAATTTGAGATTTTTAATTTTTTTCGTTCACGTGAAATGAACCTCCTTTTTATTTTCTTTTTCTTATTTTACTCTTTTTTTCAAATTTTAACTTACAATAAGTAGAGAAAAATTTTGGAGGTAAAAATGAAGAAAAAGTTTAATTGAATTATTAGGCAAATTGAAAGATGAAGATTTAGTTTGTCTATCTCATTTATATCTTTATCGAGCAATGGATGTCAACCAAATTTTTGATTTTGTCTATAAAGTTGAAGGAGAAACTGCTTCAGATAAACGTAAACGAACAGTTATTAGAAAACGATTGACTGAGAACGGACTTGTGACAGTTACAACCTACCAACCCAGTAAAGAAGCATTTCAAATCACCAACAAGGGAATTGAAATTGTTCGTTACACAAGAGATATTCCTCGTGAGGTGCTAGACCTAGACACAAAACAAGCAAAACGTGGATATTATACCGCTGCTGACCTAGCAATGAATCCTCGACTAATTAATCACCAAGTTCACCTTAATCAAATTATGTTAGAGTTTGGTGAAAAAGCACGTTCTGTTGGTCTACCTTGGAATTATTATGATGAGAAATTCTTATCACAATACCACGGTATTCGTCCAGATGGAATGATTTCTCTTCTTGACCACGACATTTTTATTGAAGTAGATATGGCGACAGAAAGTAAGGCGCAACTGATTGAGAAGTGGGAGCACTATTGTGCCTTTGTTCACTCAGAAGAGTTTAAATACAAATCGAGAAAAATTGTTGTTCTCTTTGACGTAGACAATATTATTTCTAAAAATAAAATTAAGAAACGGATTGCCTTAGTTAAACAAAGTATTGTAGAATCTTTTCTGGATAATGTAACAGACAATTTTGATATTGTTGTTAAACACAGGGATGAATTGATTCCTTACATCTTTCAATCTTTGATTCCTCGGATTTAAACAAGAACTCAGATGAGAACATCGCTCTGAAACAGATTCAGGATAGTGGTTGGACGATTTCTTATGGCTACCAATTGAATACAGTTTTAGCAGGGGATTTTTATAACTACTTCATTCGGAAGTTGGATGACAATGGACAGGTTGTAAAGTTCTCTGGAACACTGCAAGAATATTTCCTTGACTTCTACCTTGATGAAGAAATGGCTGTCCTTCATCGAATTGAATTCTATCAAAGAAACACCACTTTATACAAGGAAAAATTTGGACGAAATATTCGACTGATTGTAGTGACGAAAGATATTGAAGCTCTCTATTACGATTTAAGTTTACTTGGAAATAAAATTTTGGGACAACCTAACGTGTTTGTCTTAGACCTTAATAAATTCAATCCTTTAGATGAGATTTATGAAAACCTATATACTTTAGGTACACAAGGTGAGGTCTTCAAAATTACTTCTCGTGACCACTCAAGAAGAGAGTTTTGTTACAAGATTGGTCAGAAGACCTTAAATAATAAAAAAGGAAGAATTAAAGAGGTGAAAAAAATTGGAAAAAAATAAACCAAAAAATTTAGCAGAATTGAACAAGATGAGTAAATCTACCAAACGATTTTTAATTGGTGGTCTTACTCTAATTGTTACAGCAGGACTGGGGTTAGGTGTTATGAATATGCTCAACAACAAACCTAGTGAGGAGTTGGGTAAGAATCCAAATTCCACCCTTTCTGGAAGAATTACAGCTTTGTCAAATTCTTATTATGAAAGTGAAAATAAGATGATTGAAGTATTTACTAAAAACACGAAAAATTTTGAAGCATACGCTGTTTATGACATTGGTCTTCAAGACGACATTGACGACCCAGCAAACTCAACCTACCACTTGGGTTACATTTCAGGTGTCAACAAAGCAAGGGTTAATTATTTCAAATTAGAAGATGGAACTTTCCTTCGTAGTGTTTATAATATTAAAAACAACTTAGTAATTGGGAACTATCAAATCACAAATAATGAACAGTTAGATGTCTGGATGAAGTTTGATAAATTACAAGTTGCGATTGCAAAAAAAAATAAATAGTGGTGATAAGATTGACCTATCAATGTACAAAGAAATTGAAGCAATGATGGGCAAGTATCCTTATCTCAAGAACTAATTGGAGGTCAAATTGAAACCTGATACAATTAAAACAAAATTCCTTAAACTGTTAGGAACAATTAATGTCTTTCTTACAACAACTTTCTACTCTGCTGTAATTGCTTTAGCAGAGGGGGAACGTGACAATGTGAACACAAAATATTTTGGTCAAGACCAAGAATTTTACAAGAATTTACAACTTGTCTTTGGTTGGTTAACGGGGCTTTCTGTCTTTGTTGGTTTTATTTTTACAGCAATTGCAATGATTCTTATTTCAAAAAATGCGTCCATTGCAAAAATGCAAGGAAATCACGTTGGCTTCAAAAACAACTTGGAGAATTATGCAAAGTTTGTTATCAACATTGCCCTGCTGGGTGGTTCTGTAGCTATTCTTAGTTTCCTGTGTTTCGTTCTCCTTGGTTGGCAAGTAAAATAAAAAACAAGTCTCAACTCTTTGAGGCTTTTTATAATTTAGAAAAATAAATGACAGATTCAAATCTGTTTGGAAAGAAGGTTTTATGAAAAATAAAAATAACAAAGTCATTGTTATGACTGGAGTATCAGGAGTTGGTAAAACAACCCTCTCTAAAGCATTGGGTGAAGATAACCTAATTGTTTCTTACACAACTCGTGCTCCTCGTAAGGGTGAAATTGATGGAATTGATTACTACTTCATCAAGAAAGAACAGGCAGAAGAAATCCTGAACTCCAACAACTCTTTTGAAAATGTTGAATTTGATGGAAATCATTACGGTGTTACCATTGATGAGGTGGAAGATAAAACCACCAACAATTTCTCGGTCTTGGTTGCTAATGCTGATTTCTACAAGGATGTGGAATATATTGATGGAAAACTGCTTTACAAAGCAATTTGAAATTGAACCAGTTATCATTACAGCAGATTATGAAACTATTACCAATCAATTGATTGGACGTGGGGGGAATTACCAATCACGACTTCTGAATATTCAAAAGGAATTTGAAACAGTTATCAATCTTCGTGATATTCTCTCAAACTACAATCTGAAAGATTTAGTTTTTACTGTGGAAGCTAATTTATCAGTGGAAGAAAATCAAGAACGATTTGTAGACTTCATTAAATCTAAAGGATACATTCCGTCAAATTAACAAAAACAGGGCTTTCTTAGCTCTGTTTTTGTTTTAGATATTCTTTAATTTTTGCAACATTCTCTTCTGGAGCAGCAAAAGCATCCAGTACTAAAAATGTTACAGGGAAACCTTCCTCCTGAGACAGTTTCAGAAATTCTTCCCGAACTTGGTAGTGGAAGTGAATATCTTCACTATCAATCACATCCATTGTTCGTTTGTTTTTCTGTAAACGTTCACGAAGAGATTTTGGGTCTCCGTCTAAAAGAATGACCAAATCAGGTAGACTGAACTCTGAGTCTACTTCTTGGTTCAATTCCAAAATTTCATTACGACTTAGTGGAGTTCGTAAAAATTGGTAAACCAAGTTTGAGATGATAGAACGGTCTGACCAAACACGTGTATTGTTCTCCATTGCTGGAATAAATACAGAGTGGTTGAGTTCTTTCCGCTGTTGAGCGAATAGAAGTGTTTCTTCAACCTCATCCAAATCTAACTCACCATTCTTCCACTTCAAAATTTCTGGAAAAATAGTTGCATCCTTGAAAGGTTCTGCTGTAAAAGTATCAGCAGGAAACTCTTCCTTTAACAGTTTTAGAAGGGTGGATTTTCCAGTACCTTCACCACCTTCCAATACAATTCTATTTATTTTTTTTGATAATATTTACCTTCTTTCTTTTTTTGAAATTATTTTTTTCTAAATTATAAAAGAAGAAGAAAAGTTCAAGTGAAAACCTAAACTTTTACAAGGAATTTATTATGAAGATATTTTTAGTTTTGTAAGATTAAAAAAACTTAGGGGTGTCAAATTTTATAATTAAGAAAACAAATATAGAAAGAAGGATAAAGAATGATTAATTCAGAAGTCTTAAACAAAAATTTATGATTTAAGGTATCAAATTGAAGCAATCAGAGATTTTTGATGAAATTGAAATCGCTCCAGTGATTCTATCCAAAAACCACAAGAGGATATTTGTATTACAATTTTATAAGGAAACGAATTACAACTCAATTTAATTTTTGGGGAGTGTGTTTTAAAACAGATTTTTTTCAAAAAAAGTATAAAAAAATTGTTTTTTTATACTTTTTCTTTTTAATTAAAAATGGTGTATAATATTAATAGGAGGTGGAAATTATGATTAAAAAATCTCAATTAATCAAAGATACCTATAAACCAGGTGAACTTGCAAAAATGTTAGGTTGTAGCACTTTTACTTTATACCTTAGAGAAAAAGAGGGAAAGCTAAAAACTTACTACACTAATACTGGTAGAAGATTTTACAAACGAGAAGATGTGATTGAAGAGCTTGATAAGATGGGGTTGTTACTGGCTGATGAAGTTAAAACAGATATTGTTTATGGACGAGTTTCTACTCATAAACAAAAGGAACGTGGTGACTTAGACAGACAGATTTCTTACATTTTAAATCAAGTTGCTTTGATGAATCCTGTAGATTTAGAAGTTTTATTTGATGTTGGTTCTGGTCTTAATGATGAACGAAAGAATTTCAAAAAGTTATTAAACAGAATTATGTCTGGAGAAATTAATCGTGTTTTTATTCTTTACAAGGATAGATTAACTCGTTTTGGTTTTGGACAAATTGAAACAATTTGTAAATTCTTTGGAACAGAAATTGTTGTGTTATCTGAAAATGATAGTGACAAAACAATTGAAGAGGAATTAGCTGAAGATATTATCTCAATTATTCACTCCTTCTCTGGAAAACTTTATGGGATGAGAAGGAAGGAGGTGAAATCTAAAATAGATGAAGAGTTCAAAGAAATGGAGTTATAGAAGACAATCTGTTGTTGTGAAGAAAGGTTCTCCATTGTATCAAGAAATTGATAATTTGTGTTTTAAAAGCAAAAATCTTTTTAATGCAACTTTGTACAGTGAACGTCAATCCTACTTCAATACAGGTAAATTTAAATATTATAACCAAGTAAACAAAGATTTTACTGATAAAAATCAACCTGATTACAGAGCCTTACCAGCTAAGGTTTCAAAACATACACAGATGAAAGTTGACCAAGCAATTAAAAGTTTTTTGGCTCTCAAAAAATCATCTAATAACTCTCGACACAAATTCCCTAAATATTTAAAAAAAGATGGACGTTTTGTTGTGGAATATGAGAGGGGAGCCTTGTCCTTTAAAAAAGAGGGGTTCATTAAACTTTCTAAAACAAATATTTATATCCCAACAAAATTAGATAGGTCAGTTATTCAACAGGTTCGTTTAGTACCAAGAACTGGATATTATCTAATTGAGGTATTGTATAGAAAACAAATACCTGAACAAAAGAGACAGAGGTTAACAAACCAAACAAGATTTGCTTCTATAGATTTAGGTTTAAACAACTTGGCAACAGTCACTTCCAATGTTTTTAAACCACTAATTATTAATGGAAAACCAATCAAAAGTATTAATCAGTACTACAATAAGAATTTAAAAAGAAGCAAAAACTCTTACCCCTCAATCAATATACTTCAGATAAGATAAGAAAGCTAAACTTTAAAAAGGGAAATGAAGTTGAATGATTACTTACATAAATCTGCTAAATTTTTTTAGTGAATTACTTAGTTTCACAGACCATCAATGTCCTTGTAATTGGAACAAATAAAGGCTGGAAACAAAACATTAATATTGGTAGACGTAACAATCAAAACTTTGTAAATATTCCTTTTTATAAATTTAAACAAATTCTAACTTATCTTTGTGAAGAAAAATGGTATTGAGGTTCACGAACAAGAAGAGTCTTATACTAGTAAGGCAAGTTTTTTTTGGATGGAGATTTTATTCCTACTTTTTAATGAAAGTGGAGAAAAAGAAAAAAACATACATTTTTCAGGTCGTAGAATCTCTCGAGGGTTGTATGAAACAAAAAAATAAAAAAATCATTAACGCTGATGTTAATGGTTCACTAAATATTCTTAGAAAATTTATTAATAAAAAAATGTAACTGGGAAATTCCAAAAATAACATTTGGGAGGACTTAGCAGAGGTGTGCAGTACGCCATATAAAGTCACTGTTTCAATTAATTGAAACAACTTTTTGAAAGGAAATTTTTGTTAAAATTAGAAAATTAAAATTCTATATTTTATTCATTAATTCCCAACTGTTCGTGTCTCTAACAAGATAAATGATTATCTATCAAAAGATGGAATTAAAGATATTATCACCAAGTTTGCTAAAAGTGGTGTGGGGAAAGTTTCTTACTCAGTAAATCTGGAAGAGGAATTTGCCTTCCGTAGTATGGAGAATGGTATTATTCCACCCCAACTTCTTCCAGATGAAATTGTTCGTGAAAGACTTACCAAACATTTACTTGGCTTGAGTAGTTCCAGACGTGGGAAACAAGTTCCATTCTTCTTCTATCATCTATCTACTGAAAAATATTGGAAAATGATGATTCAGATTATTTCTGACAACTTGAAAAGATTTGAACCAAACTCTTCCACTGCAATTGATAGAGGGCAGGACCATCTATTTATCTTATTAGTTTTGATTCTAAACAACTTTATCAAAGAAATTCAAACTAAAGACAATCGTGAGTTGTTAAATCAAACCGTCAATTCAATTTTGGATACCTTGGTTTCAGAAAGAATCAGTAACTTTCCAGAATTTGATGTTTACAATTGTTCATCAGACTTACAAGAGTTATTAGACAATGAAGAAGAAAAACATTACCTTGGTGTAACTGATTCAGAAAAATTCATTGAAGCAGTTAAGGAAATCATTCAAAACAAATCTGGATTTGATTCAGAATTGCTCTCAAAATTGGAATCTGAATATCACAAGTATCTCAAGTAACAGAAAAAGACAACATTTAAGTTGTCTTTTTTATTATTTAAAAAGTAATGTCCTCCAAGTGTTTGACCAAATCTTCAAAATGATTTTCTTTGGTCAAAACTAGAGCTTGCAATTTAAGCAAATCTGGTTCGAACAAATGAGACACTTCCTCTGCTGAAACTGTTCCAGACTTGGAATCAACTTCATCAAAAAGAAATTCTCCATCTTGAAAACGAACGGTCAGAATTTTCTTATTTCGCTTCAACTTAAGTTTGTCTTCATCCACACGGATACCAAATTCCAACCAACAGTCAAGTTCACCTGTTTCATTAGCTTCTGCCCCAGGACGAACATAAGATAAAATATGTTTACCTTTTTCTTCTTCCATTTGGTGTGCGTATTCTTTTAACTCCTCAAGTGGAGTGTCAAAAAGAACAGGAAGTAGTTTTGAGAAGGCTAGAGCATTAACTCGCACATCAGGCATAGCACGATGAGCACCAACCAATTTCACACCAACCTTTGCTCCGAGTTCCTCGTTGGTATGACTGCCAGAAGCAACCAGATAGCGGAAGAATGGAAGTGTGTCTAAAGCATTTTCCAAGATTGTTTGAGTATCATCCTCAAATAAACCTTCAGAAATTGGTCCATAAACACGAGCAATATCAAATCCGTTTTTGTTGAATTGAGAGTCTCCAATGTTATGTCCAACTAGAATCGCATCTGAAGCAAACTCACGGAAGTCAGCCAATACATTTTTCTGGTGACGTGAACGAACACGCATTGCATTTGTTATACCTGTCAACTCAACCACCTCATCTGGAATAGGCACTCCTGGATTTGCTAGAGAATTGAATTCATACTCATTCTCTACCTCGATTTGAGTCCCATCTTTCAAGATTGGATTTCCAAGGTACTGACTACCAAGAATGATAGCTCCAGCAACATCTGTCACCCCACCTTCACCATCACGAAATTGTTCAGGTGTGTGTAAGCCAGTTGTTTCTAGGTCAAACACAACAAATTTAGGTTTGTTGTTATGAAGTTTTTTGTTCTCTTCAGTGAGAGTTTGAAAACGTTCAATCCACTCCACCAATTTGGTGAGATAATTTGGATGGTGTTTACAGTAACCTGGCTCACTTTTGAGTTCTGGCATTACTTTTTCCAGTTCTGTGAACCAGTTGTTTACTTTTTTGTTCATTTTAATTCCTTCTTTCTCTTCTGTAACTGTTACAGAGATATATTTTTTCTGTAACAATTATAAGTGCAACTCTTTCTGTTATAATTTCAGAAAAGAAAAAAGAAAGAAGGAAAGGAATGTTAAATAATCAACACAACTGGACTGATGAACAGATTGAAAAAATTGAGATGGTTCAGAAAATCATTCCAAAATTGGAATGGCTGAAAAAGAATATCTTTTTTGAGCGAGATGAACTTCCTAAAATGTTTGAACAGTATATTTTGAAAGAAATTGTGACTTCACGATGCTCTTACGGATTCAAAACTGAAACTCTTGCAGAAATGTGGTCTGGTTTTTCACTGAAACAGATTGGGAAGGCTATTTCTGTTAGTCTTCCAATGATTCAAATCTATCTATCTAACTATCAGAAAGGCAGAGGATATAAAATTGGTTTTTATCACTTAGATGGTATTCGAGATGGAAAATTCATTGGACATCATTGTATTGTTGGAAGACCTAATTTCTTAGTTGAAGGAATTTGCGTTTCTTCAAAAACAAAGAAGTTAATAAAGTCTGAGATATTGCAATTTGAATTAGTTGAAGAAAATCGGGATGAATTCTTTAGGCAGTTTGAGAAATACTACAAAAATATAGTTAGAGAACTTTTAAAATTTGAAGCTGAGTCAGTGAAGAAAAAAATCTTGAACCAAGATTGGTTTTGGATTGATTCGTTTTTTAAAAGATTTCAATTTCTTTTAGAAGAATAAAAAGAGCACTACAAAGTGCTCTTTTCTTATTTATTACAGTTCCTTGAGAGAAACTGGTTTATTTGCCTTATAAAACATATTTCCTTTCGCCACCTCTGAAACAAATTCAGATTCGGAAACCACAACTCCAAAAACTTAAATTAAGTTATTCAAGATTATTTTTTTATAACACAAATCGTGTTAAGGGACATACGGTTATCCTAACATTTCAGAATTTCACTTATAGTAAGTCTGTATCAACTCTAAAATATGTTACTTATTTTAACTTCCGTAAAGTGACTTGCTCCATTCTCTTGGATGAATACAAGTGTATCCAGAATATAAGTATTATTTTACTGTATCTTTAATTCCTAAACCACGTCTTGCTATCACAAAGGAAGCTCCAACGTGAATATTCAGTTTCATTCTTTCACAAAATTTATTTTTAGCAATCCAACTAGTCCAAGCTGGATTTACTTTTTATAATTCCAATTTTATTTCTGAAAGCTATGTTTTGTTATTAGTTTATTGTATAAGGAATATGCTAAATTATGAAGCATACTATTATATTTCTTACCTCTCTCTGTTTTGCTTTTCATTGATTTAGATTTTTTATCTTTGAAGTCTAAATCCTCAAAACAAACATCTTTCCCAGTTTCCAAAGCTCTTTTTAGTATTTTTGATATACAGTTCTCTAAATCAGATTTTGTCTTAGTTCCTTTCCCAAAAACGATATTTAAGAACATCAGTTTTAACGAGATTTCCATTTCCATCTATTTCTGAAACTGCTAAAAACCCTTTATTAAAATCAACTCCAATTGTGCCATAATTCTTTCTAGTCAAAAAATCACTTTCATCTTCAACTCTATATTCAAAAGTACAATGTAAGTAGTATCTCCCATTTTTCCTTATTATTGAATAAGTCAAGGGTGTTGAGTTTTTAGTTGATAGTGCCTCTATCAGTTTATTTTTTTATGATGATTGAAATAACATTTTCCAAAAACATATTTTTCTTTCACATCCAGCCCAAAATCTTTTCTAATTTTTAATTTTAAACTGATTGTTTTTGGCTATTGTAACTGAGTTGAAACATTGAATTTCTTCCGTTTTCATCGTGGCTCCCAATACAGAAATCCGACTATCCCGTTGTAATATAAATTTTGCTTTATCACGTCTTAATAAACCCTTAGTTCCAAAACATAATTTGTAATTACCTGTTTCTATTTCCCACCTCAACTGTTCCAGTATTAACTGAAATTTATTAAGTTTCATTTTCTTGAAAGCTCTTGATTTTTTTTAAGTTCCAATACTTAAGGTGACTAACTTTTTATTTTTGTTTTCCATTTTTTTCTTGAAACTTTAAAAATCTTGTTATCAAGTTTACTAATATCTTCTTTCAGTTTTTTTAATTTTTCTGTTCCTTTTTGAGAAAAATTCATATTTCTTCAATTCTTCAAGAACTTTCAATTTACCTTGAGCATATTTCAATATAGAGTCTGCTGTTCTTCTACTGATACCGTGTTTCTTCATAAAGTCCTGTCTAAACTTTTTTTATATTCAGTTTTATTACCTATTCTATTTTCATTTTTTTAAATATATGAAATGCTTTTTCTTTGTAACTTACAGAAATATACAGAAGCATTTTTCAAAATATTCAATGATGTCTTTGTTATTCTTTTCGTGCAGTTGAGTAACAGTTGTATATTTCTGCTTTAACATTCAGAGCCTCCTTCACTTTATTATAACTTTAAACTTAAAAATTTAGCTTGAATTTATAAACAATACTCTACAAAGAATTGAAAAAATTTTTTTCTTTAAATCTTTACTTGAGTACATCACTTTATCTCTTTTTTTATTTTTTTATAAATTTATTATACATCCTGAAATTAAAAAAAGTCAAGTATAAAAAAATTAAACTTGACTTTTTTTAAAAATTTACTTTAATAATTTTTTTAGAAACCATTAACCAACTAAAAAAATGTGTGTCCTAGAAAGCGAACCAATCTTTGTGGCTTACGATAGTAAGTTCTTTTTTTCTTTCAAATAAATCAAATTATTTTCCTCCGTTAAAAACTTTTTAATTTCACTTTATCACCACTGATGATAAGTGTGCCAGGATAATTTTTCTGTTTCTTTTCTGAATAAAAATCATCAATACTAATCTCACGAACTTCAACCAACACAATCAATTCATCAAGGTTCATTTTGTGTCCAAATGTGTTTTCCCAAACAGTAACAGTACCATCAAGTTTATACAGAACACTGTTATTTTTTGTCACAAATTTCTCAATCTTATGACCATTCTTATTGTAGAGAACCTCACCTTCAAACTCTTTTCTTTCTGGGAAGGAAAGTTTGATGGCTTTTTCTGTTGGAGAATAGGATAAAATTCCTGGGAAGTTGGTGTTCTTTTTGGAAACAAAATCATCACGAGTGATTGTTTTACCTAAGAGCAATTGTTCAAAATCTTCTGGTTGAACAATAACACCAGAAATCTTTGCCCAAACATTATAACCATTTTCTTTACCACCCAAACGATAGAAGGCATAATCTTCATCATTCTTAACACCAGTCACAAAGTAAACTTCCTGATTGGCAAGATGAAGTTGTTTTACTTCATTTTGAGAGTTGTTTTCCTCTTTGACAAAAACTAACTTATGATTTTCATCAAACTTCAATTTCACCTTACTTTTCTTATTGTTATATTTCTTCCAAGTGAACTCTTTTTCAATTATTTCCTTGTTGAAGAGTGCTAGTAAATCTTTCTTACTAAATTTACCAGTCATTTTGAAGGAATCATTTTCCCACTTTTTAGCGAGATAGAATCCTCTAAATTGAGGAAGTGGTGTGTTGTTCTTCTTAGCTTCTTCTAGTTCAGAAATGTATTCCAAGAAGATGGAGTCATAAAACCCATTGTCAGATTCCCTCACCTCTGAAACAGTTTCAGGAATGACGTAAATTGTTTCTTTTGGTTTTGAATATTCAGGACGGAAACAGAAATTGTAATCACGTTTGTCCAGACTTACCAACATTTGTTTGAGGTACAGAATGATTTGATTATAGAGAACGTCTGGAGTTAATTGACCATCTTCAACTTCTTGCAATTTGGTTTCAAATCGAGCAGTCAATTCAGGAGAACTCAAATCTGAACCTGCAAGTTTTTCAGCCAATTCAATACCAAAGTCAGTTGCACTGTATTCTTGGTTCTTACTTGAACATTTAATTAACTCAAATTTTTCTAAAGATTCCAAAATATCAGTACGTGTTGATGGGCGACCAATTCCCTCTGCTCGTTTCATTGCCTCTTTCTCATCATCATCTTCAAGTTGACGGTGAATGTTTTCCAGAACTTTATTCAGCGTGTCTGGGATGTAACGTTTTGGTGGAGTTGTCCAACGTTCAGTTAAATCCCCTCCTCCAATAGTTACAGCACCTTCTACTAAATTAGGTAAGACTACATCTTTACTCTTATATTCTGGTACTGCTTTTGTAAATCCAGCATCCAACATTATGGAGCCAGTTGTAGAAAAACGATAATTTCCAACTTCTGTAATTGCTACAGTTTTTTCAGAAATACGTGGACCTAAATGGAAGTAATTGGCTTCGTGCAATCAAGTAGAAAAGTTTTTGCTCCATTTCTGTCAATTGGTGATAAGTTGTATCTGGGTGAGGAGTTGGTTGGTTAGCAGCGTGTCCACGAACCTTATCATCATTCACGTAACGTTTGTCTTTTGAGAACTCTTTAATTTGTTCTAAACTTGGTTTGGTAAAATAAGACAGTTCTGGAACAGTTAGAGCATTGGTCAACACATCACTCATTTGAGTTTCAGCCATTTCTAGGGTGATGTGGTTGGAGTCTGTTCGAGCGTATGTTGCAATTGTTTTTTCGTACAGTGATTGGGCTAACTGAAGAGTTAGTTTTTGATTGTAGCCTAAAATTTTAGCAGCAGCGCCTTGAAGTGAAGAAATATGATAAAACTCAGGTGGTAATTCTTTTACCTTTGTTTTCTTAATCTCTGTAATTGCTCCAGAAGGAGAGTTTAATAATTCTTGCTTAAGTTTTTCTGCTTCCTCTTTACTATCAAATTTGCGAGGAGTATTTTTCCCATCTTCCAAAAGGTTACCCTCATAAACTTGACCATTTTGGTTGAAAATCATTTTCAGAGTGAAATATTGTTTTGGAATGAAATTTTTGATTTCCAACTCACGTGTTACAATGATGTCCAAAATAGGGTTTCGTACTCGTCCAGAACTAATTGTAAAACCAGCCTTACTACTAATTAAGGTGGTTGCATTTAGACCAATCAACCAGTCCATTTTAGCTCGAAGAAGAGCAGCGTCAGAAAGTTGTTGAAATGTTCCAGTATTGCTTCTGATTTTGTCAGAATATTTATACAAATTTCTCAAACCATTTTCAAACCCTGTATCACTTGTATCTGTTGACCAGAAGCGATATTTTGGAGTTGTCTGAATGTTGGCATTCATTGTACTCATAAAGGCATCAAAAATAAGATTTCCTTCACGTTCTGGGTCTGTTGCACAAATGATAAAATTGTACTTGCCTGTTTCAAGAGTTTGTTTGACAGAAAGATACCGTTTATCAACTGGACCTTTCAATTCTTTGGTTTTAATATCTATATCTTTTGCAGGAATGTATTTCCACTGAGGGGGAATCATTGGTAAATTATCTACACTGAAATTTCCCCATTCAGGATTGTAGTATCCTGGTGGTGCTAATTCTACTACGTGACCGTGAAATTTTTCAAAGTCAAGAGTGAAAGGAAGTTGTCCTTTTATTTTATTGTAAATACTTTCAAGTTTTCTCATTACTGAATCTTTTTCAGCAATCAACAATCCGTGTCCATTAGGTAAAGAACTCACTATTGTACCTCCAAAATTAATCTGTACTTATTATATCATAAAATCTCAAATAAATCCACAAATAAAAAAGAAGAGGTACAAGACCTCAACTTTTATTATTTTTTACGTTTTGATTTAAGGTAAGCAAGACCAGTTACACCAAGACCAAGAGTACCAAATCCAATCAGTGGACCACCAAATTGACCAGCACTAGCACCAGTTTGAACAGCGTTCTTCTTCTCAGTTGCTTTGGTAGCTGGTTTGAAGTAGTGTTTCACATTACCCTTTTCGTCTTTGACAGTTTTGACGAATTCATAACCATCAAATTTACCAGCCTCAAAAGTCTTGTCTCCAACAACTGGAGTCTTCAATTCTTTCTCAGTTGTAACTTCCTTACCATCTTTTTGAGATTTAACTTCCGTTACCCATTCAGTCTTGTATTGATTCTTCACTTCTGGTTTTGTTTCAGATTTCTTGAAGACGTGAACAGTCACACCATCCTTTTCAGGTTCAGTACGAACGAAGTCATACCCTGCAATTGTTCCAGCTTCTTCTGTCACTTGACCAGTTACAGGAGTTTTCAAATCCTTAGTCAAATCAGCTTCATCAACCCAACGAGTTGTCTTGTTGGCAACCTTCTCATAAATGTAAGTGGTTGTGTTACCATTTTGTTCAGTACGAACCAAGTTGTAACCATCAAATTTTTCTGGGTCTTTGATTTGGTCTCCAACAAAATCATCTTTTAGAGGTGTCTCTTTACCATCAACAAAAGTAATGTAACGAGTGCGATACTCTTTCTTCTCTGTTGGTTTTGGAGCTGGTTTATTAATCAGGTCTTGAACACCTTTAGCTGTCAAAGTAGAACCATTTACACGAATTTCTGAACTATTAATATCAGTTGCGTTAACTTTCCCTTCTGGAGTTGTTAAAGAAGAGGTAACTGTTTCAGGACCAAACTTCTTACCATCTGCTGAAAGTTTAGCAGCCGCCTTGTCCGTCAAATGGAAACTTACTGGGGTATTTTCAGAACTGATAACGTAGTAAGTTACACGTTTCAAAGTTCCTTCAGTCACTTCAAAGTAACTTTGTTGTCAGTCAATTCTGCCACACGAACTTTAACTGGATTTACATCTGCAAGATATACACCGTTTTCATTCACAAATGATTCTTTAGTGAAAGCAGGAATAACACTCAGTTCTTTTCCTTCAACATCACCTTTCTCAAATCTCATCATTGAGTCTTTTGGAAGGTTGACAGTGATTTTAGAACCAACACCATAATCTTGGTCAAGTGGACGAACACCAACACCCAAGAAGTATTTCACATTACCATCTGCTTGATTAGTCAATTGTGTGTTGACTGAAAGGTCTACATTAGAATTTTTAACTTTTGAGTCTTGAGTTACTTTCAATTTAGATTGAACATCTTGAGAAGCAACTTCTTTGTCATTAACAAGGATACGACTCTTTACTGTAGCAGTTTCAGGAGTGGCTGCAAATACAACACCTGGAGCTTCAGCCTTGAATGTCAATTCTTTGTTTTTGAAAGTAGCAGCCTTATCATTAAAGGTCAATTCATACTCATAAGATGTACCACCTGGTTGAATATGTTCAGCTTTCTTTTGGTCAAGAGTTGTCTTTGTGTCAATTTGTTGATTGCGGCGATTTGTAGCTTTCTTCAAAGTCAGTTTACCAATAACAGTATCTTGAACTTTGACATCAACAGAAGTCACATCTGAACCAGTTCCAGCGCTGAGAAGATTTGGCAAGTTTTCAACTTTGATGTTGATTTTTGAACCAGCCTTCACATTGTCAGGAATAGTCAGTCCCATTGAGTAACTTTGAGCAAACTGGATACCAGTATTACCCTTTTCTACTGCTGGGTTGATTTTAGCAGTTGCCTTTACTGTAGCTGGTGCAGGAGTGGCAACAACAGGTTTGTCTTCTGCAAGAACAACTGGTGCCTGCAAAGCAGAAACCACAAGTGGAATAAGTGTGACAGCAAGTGTTGCTGCATTTTTTAAGTTAGAAGTTTTCAAATTCATCTTTCTCCTTTTTTTATTTAAAAAAATCTCTTTTTCTTATTATAGTTCTATTTTTTTAAAAAAATAGAATAGTATTATTAAAAATTTATTCAAAAACTTTCTAAATCAGAAGCATCTACACCAAATTCTTCTAAACGTTTTCTGATTTTTAGTAAAGTTCTCTCCTCAAACAGTTTTAGGTCTCCTTGAGGAATACCTGTTTCTTCAGACAAATCTTTCAAACTCATCCTATCTGATTTAACAGGCAAGATACGATTCTGAATTAACAATCGTTCCCGTTCATCCAATTCAGAAACAACTTTTCGTAATAAATCACCAATTTCAACACGACTTGCTTGTGTGTCTGGTCTACGATAATTTTCAGACTTGTTGTCTGTTGGATTGATAAAGATTGTCTCACCACTTTTTTCACCCTCAATGTGAGATTCAACAGATTGCAAATCCACTTCTGCACCAGCAAGAGTTCCCAGTCGTTCACCCAATTTCACTATATTTCCAACTTGAACATTTTCATCTAAAAGATAGAGATAGTGATAAGTGTACTCAGAATGAGTTCCAAGTTGTACGGTGGTGACATTATAAAGTGTCATTATTTCTTTGTTGATACGAATTAATCTGTGTCCCACGGATTTCTCAATTCGAACAATCTTCAAATCATTAGGTGCTAAAATATCTCTAGCTTTATAAGTAATAGTGGATTGTTTCTTTCGTTCTTTATTGAGAGCAATAATTTCATTCACAATCAAGTGGTAAGCAAATGTTGAGAATTGAAATCCTCGTGAGGGGTCAAATAAGTTGAGGGCAGTTACAAATCCTTTTTGAGCTGCACTCAATCTATCTTCTTCAGGAATAGGAAGATTATCAAATTTACGAACCAACTTGTAAACTAAGGGTTCATTCATATAGTAGAATACTGAACGGTGAATTTTTTCACGTCCAATCTTTTCAATCACTTCAATTTCTGTAACTTCCACCAGCTCATCAAGAGCATCATTCATTCCCTCAACAACTGAACGTTCTAAATTTTCAAGTGTTCGGAAGTTACATTTAGCAACTTTTGTGTTTAATTTTGGTGTATATTCATCCAAGAATTCTTGGGCAATGTTATCTAAGATAACGAATTTATCTTTTTCACACGTGACGTGGATTTGAGCTTTCTTATTATTAGATTCCAATATGTTTTACTCCTTTATCTTCTCTTCTGTACCAGTTTCAGTATCAGAAGATTTTGTTTCTGTATTTGTAGTAGAAGATTTCGTCTCTGGAACAGATTCAGTTGATGATGATTCTGAAGTTGTTGAAGAAGATGATGAATCTTTTACCACCTCTCTAATAATTTCCTTCTCTCTAACTATTGGAGTTTTAGACTCCTCTGTATTTGTTTTGGTAGAACCTTTCTCTACAACTGATTCAGATGGTGACTTCTCCCCTGAAACTGATTTAGAAATTGATTTGTCTGGAACTGTTTCAGTTGAGTGAATCACTTTAACTGTTGAAGGAGTGGATTCTTTGACTGTAGTTGTTTTAGGCTTGGAAAGATTATTTGTAATTGTTATAGAAGCGACGATTACTGACAAAATTGAACCTACAAAGGCAACTCCTTTTTGTAGGTTTGAAAATTGTTTCTTTACCTTTCCACTGTTTATTACAGTAAATTCTTTTGAATCAGAATTGTTTTTACTTACTCTTGAGAGTTTTTGGTCAGACAATTTAAAACCTCCTTTTATTACTTATCTTATTGTAGTACATTTTTAAATAAAAAAAGAAAAAGGTTAAACCTTTTTCTTCAAATTTTAGATTACTACTTGTGAGTAGTAAGATTTTGTTGCCATATCAAAATGATACAGCACCAAACTGATTTGGTTATCAATACAGTATTTTACTACTGCCATTGATAACACAGTCAAACCAGTAACGTACAAATGGATAATATCTTTACCATCCATTTTTGAATCCAACACAGTTTTAACCGTGTTGTTGATTGATTCAACATCAGTTACATCTTCAACAGCATTGTTGAAGATAAATTCATTAACTGGCATTTCGTGGCGACCTGAGCAGGTGCCGATTGTGAGAATATTTGTCATAATTTTTCCTTCTTTCTGTCCTTTGGGACTTTTTTTATTTTTTTACATTTAAATTATATAGAGATAAAAAGAAATAAAAAAAGAAGCATTTAAACTTCTCTTTTTGAAATTTACTTTTAAGAAACAGGTTTGGTGAGACTCGAACTCACGACTTTAGTTTTGGAGACCAAAATTATACCGCTTAACTACAAACCTATATTATAATGAGAGATAACTTCATCAACCTCCCATTAAGCCTATGAAAAATAAATAATTGGAACAAAAGTTCCCAAGACCTAAATTGGATTTGAACCAACCTAAAGATGTTTTGCAGACATCTGCCTTGCCACTCAGCCATTAGGTCACATTATGGGGGAAGTAGGATTCGAACCTACGAACTCAAAGAGGATGGATTTACAGTCCGCTGCAATTGCCACTATGCGACTCTCCCAATTTAAAAAAAATTAAACTCACCGTACAGGACTCGAACCTGTGACCTTTGGAGAATGAGTCCAACGAGCTACCAAACTGCTCCACCTCTGTAAAATAAAAACGGTCATAACGAGAATCGAACTCGTATCTTCTCATAGACAGTGAGATGTGCTAACCATTACACCATACAACCACTAAAAAATAAAACACCCTTGGATACCAAGTGTTTAATAGTGACTTTCAACTCCTGTACGGTTTCAACCTTGGGAGTCTATCCAGTTATGTTCCCACAACTAGTCACCGAGCCTAATTCATTTACGGTTTTCACCCCGAACCAGAATCAACGGTTTAAGAATTAGCACTTCTCTACCTGGATTTCGTTAGTCAAAACTTGTACAGGGTTCTGATTGCAGAAATCATTAGATAAAAGTAGCTTCACTTGCGGCTCCACCACCACTACATTCTCCGAGGAGTGTAGTCTTAAGACCCTTTCGTGCTAACTCTGAGACAGACTTTTGCTTTTCTGTATAAAAAAATTTGAAAATTTTTCCAATATAAAATGTTCATCTTTTTCTTTTTGGAGTAAAATCGACACGCTGTCTCAGGTGTTTCGTAAACTTTTGGCTCACAAAATCCACCGCACCGACAGTTCAATCTTTATACCGCTAAGTACATTGAAAGTAATCCATCTCCATTGTGACACCACCTTGCCACCAGAAACTTCATTGCCATCAGCCATTCTCCGCTAAAAGTCAGACCAACAACTAAACTCCTCATCACACTTTTTACTAACTAACTATGAAAGGTGGCAGACCTTTCATCTACATCAGTTGACCTTCGGATACTGAGTAAACTCAGATGAGTTAGTGTTCATTGTATGAGCCAACCCCAGAGAGTTAGTCTGGAATTGTTAAAGAAGAGTTGTGCATTGAGTTACCCAGAAGGGCGACACTTCTTTACCCAAAAGTGCCTTTCCCACTCTCACGAGTGTTTATTCTGCAATGCCAGATATATTTATGGTCCCGACTGGAATTGAACCAGTGACCTTTCGGGCTTCAACCGAACGCTCTACCTAACTGAGCTACAAAACCAAAACTGAGTTCCTAAAGAAGGAATAGAAGGAAACTCAGAACTCAAGAAAAAGGATTCGAACCTCTGTCCCCTCCTTCAAAGGGAGGTGTCCTACCACTAGACGATTCTTGAATAACCCACCCCCTAAAGAAGGAATAGAAGGGAAGGTGGGAATAGGAATAGTGAGAGTCGAACTCACGATACAGGCGTGAAAAGCCTGGGTCTTAACCGCTTGACAATATTCCCATAGTTATTTTGAACTTTTACATTATTTATTATACATCACTTTTGAAAAATTGTCAACACTTTTTTGAAAACTTTTTTATTTTTTTTAAAAAAAGTTTCTTTTAAATGTTTACAATACTTATTATATATCATTTTTTTCTGAAACAGTCAACAGTCTTTTAAAAATTTATCTGAAATTATTTTAGTCAAGTATCTCACCTCTAAAATAGTTACAGTCGAGGAAGAATCAAACCAAAAAGAAAAAAGGAAGAAATTAATCTCCCTTAAACATATTTGCAACTGGGTCAACTTGAATACGATAATTGTATTCATCCTCAGAAATTTGAGTAATTTTAATTATTGGTGAAGCTGGACGTTTCATTCCGTACTCGTCTTCACGAACTTTAAATCCTGGGATATAGGTTGCCTCAATTAAAATGTGAGAACCATCTGGAACACGGTCAATCAGAAACATATCTGTCAACTTATCTTCAATCTCTCTGGTAATCAAACGTTCAATTGGACGACCACCCATATTCAAATCATCTTCACTAAGAAGGTAAGGACTGGCAAGTAAGTAACCAACATCCAATTGTGGAGGTTCATTTTCTTTGAAGACTTCGTGAATCTTATCAGAGAACGTTAACTTGATTTTTCGACTACGATACAATCGTTCTGTCAACCCTCTCAACTTCAGATTTGCAATCTTTTCTAGTTCTTTCCGTTTTAACTTGTAGAAGATAACAACAGAATCCAAACGGTTGACAAACTCTGGTTTGAAACCTTTACCGCCCCGTTCACGGTCTTGGTTTTTAAGTTGAGCATTGATACTATCAATGATGTGTTGAGGAAGTTCACCAGTCTTCTTATCCTGTCCCATCAAAATCGTTTGTTGTCCAATATTAGAGGTTAAAATGATGATGGTGTTTCGGAAGTCCACTTCATTCCCACGTGAGTCTGCCAACTTTCCTGTATCTGCTACAGACAAGAGCATATCAAAAATGTCTGGGTGTCCTTTTTCTGCTTCATCAAATAGTAAGATAGAATATGGGTTCTTTTTGACGTACTCCGTCATTTCTCCACCTGTCTCCATCTTATCAATACCTGGGTCAGCACCAATCAAACGAGCAACTGAGGTTTGTGATTTCAACTCTCCACAATCAAATCGTTTCATTGCATCCTTATCTCCAAACATCTCAAAGGCAAGACTTCTTACCAATTCAGTATTATGAGTCACCACAAAATTTTCACCAGCAAGGAACAAATGCTCTTCATCTTCAATTAAAATACAAGTAGCTTCTTCTCTCAAATTTTGTTTTTTGATTTCTTTCAAGACCACAAAATCTAAATGTTTGTAAGGTGATTTTTTAGGAATTTTTACAAAGACTTCATCTTTTCTCTCTTTCTTACCAAAGAGAGAAAAGACCTGCTCTCTGGACTTGTAACAGATTTCTAATTTATCTGAAAGCACCAATTGATTAGAGATACCAAGAGAGAAAAGAATTTCACGAATATCACTCACCAAAGTTGGTTTTCCTTTTGCTTCAAAGTACAATTTCTTGTCCTTGATGTGTCCGTAAATATCAAAAGCACCACGTAAAATATCTAATCGTTGAGATTGACTAGTCATTTTTAGAGCACTGGTAATTGTTTCTGTATATTTACCAACTGCAAAATAAAGCGACTCTACACGTTCCATTTTATTATCAGTATATTCTACTGCTTCATTATTTGGAAGGTAAAGTTCTTTTTCTGGATTTTCCTCCATTTCTGTAATTATTTCAGCAACAGTTTTCGTCTGTAACATTTTCAGAGATGGTTTTCTTCCTTTCTTAACTAGAACATAACTGAATAAATGCTCTTTGTCTGCATCTAATGTTCGACCATCTGAGAGTACGACAGAATAAAATTGTCGTTCCCCTTGAGGGAACACTCCTGTAATTGTTACAGGGATACCTTTTCTGTTGAAAACCTTATCCCCAACTGACAGATTCTTCAGTTCCACTAAACCACGGTCAGGTGTTGGAATCTTTTCAGAATTACGTAGGGCTTTACCAACTCCAGAAGGACCAAGGAAAATGAAACAGCCAATTGGTTGTTCTGGCTTACTGATACCCATTCGAGAACGCTTGATAGCGTAAGCTACATCACGAATTGCGTGTTCTTGCCCCATTACTTGTTTTCCTAAGTTGTCTTCTAATTTTAATAACTTATCAATTTCACTTTCAGTTAATTCAGATACAGGAATACCTGTGATGGATTCAATTGTCTTCTGAATCATTTGAGGGTCAACTTCATCTTTAATCATCAAATTGGGTTGCTTGTAGTAGTTGGTTTTGATTTTCTCTAATACTTCTTCCCACTTTTGATGAGTCACTTTCATTTTGGAAAGTTCTTGGACATCTTTTTCTGTCTTTTGTTTGGTTTCAAGAATGTGAATTTTTTGTTCCAAGGCAACTAAGTCTTTTCTACTTTTACGAATTAATTCAAGCATTGCCTTTTGTTCCTCCCAAACAGCCACCTCTTTTTCGTAAAGTGGTTTTTTGAGGGCGATTTCTTTCTCCAACTCTGAAATTGTTTCAGGGTTATCTTCCAATTCTAAATCAGTTTCAAGTGTTCCAATTTCACTCTGGAGCATTTTTAACTCTTTTGGCATTGCGTCAATTTCAAGTCGTCTGAGAGCACAAGCCTTATCTAGAACATCAATTGCCTTATCTGGATTTTTACGACTTGGTAGGTAACGTGTTGCAAGGTCCACTGCTTCAACAATTGCAGCGGTGGTGATAGTTACACCGTGATACACTTCAAGAGGGCGTTTACGAGACTTCAAAATACGAATAACCGGTTCACGTTTTAACTCTTGAACTACAACTTTTTGATAACGACGAACCAAAGCCTTGTCCTGTTCAATGTACTTGTGATACTCCCAGTCAGTAGTTGAACCAATCATTCGGAGAACCCCACGAGCAAGAGCTGGTTTAATCAAGTCTCCACAATCCAATTCACTTTCTTTGTCCAGAATGACGTGTGTTTCATCTACAAATAAATAATATTTTGGGCTTCTTCAACTTCACGAATGATTTGTTCCATTCGATAATGATAACCACCATCTTCTGTATTCTTATTTGTCAAACTTGGTAGGTTTAATTCCCAAAGTTCAAATCCTTTTAATTGTTGAGGAACTAGGTTAAAGGCAAGCATTTGTGCCACTCCTTCAATAATTGCAGTCTTCCCAACCCCACCTTCACCAACTAAAATTCCATTATTTTTATACTTTTGCACAATGATACTTAAAAGTTCACGTGTTTCATTTTCACGTCCTAAGATAACAGAAAAGTCATTACTCTCCTTAAACTTTTGAGTAAGGTTAGTTGCAAATTTCTTTAGGGTAGGTAATTTTTCCTTTACTTTAATTTTTTCAGCCAAGATTTTCCTCCTTTAACTGTTTCAGATTAGTAGAATTGTTTTTGTTCTGCAAAACGAATGACTTCCGTTGAAGGGGCAGTGTTCATTCCCCAAAAAACATCTTTTGGATTGAATACGATATTGTTACTGTATTTTGTTCCAGGAAAGGGGAGCATTTCTGGTTTCAATTCTTTTGGTGTTAAAAGGAACATTGTGTCACCAGTTACATCTGGACGACAAAGATAAAATTTGTCTGTTGTGTAATACAGTTGCATTAATTCCACCATACCAGCTAGGTACATTAAATAAGTTTCTCTGTCAGGTTTGAAGACTAGAAACTGCCAATCAGTCTGTTCTTTTCCAAGCTCAAACAAGATACCAAACCACCGTTCATTATTGGCATCTGTAAAACCAAATTGAAAAGGAAAGTGTATCTCAATTCCTGTTTTATTTTCACTATGATTTGCAGGTAAGTGACGTTTGACATAAATACGAAACTTGTGAGGACGTTTCACTGGCTCACCAAAAACCCCTTCAAAGAAATCATCCCAAGAATTAATCTCCTTGTGATTACTTTCTCGCCACTCCTTGTTCAAAACATCACTTGAATTTGTTTTTCGTTTAAATAGTTCTGGGTTAATAGTCATTAAAAATATCTCCAAAAAAATTAGTTTCTATATTTATTGTAAGTTAATTTCAGTAAATTGCAAGTAGTAAAAGAAAAAAAGAGATATAAAATCTCTCTTTCTTTTTTATTTTACCAATTCATTTTAGAATGGCAGGTCATCATCTGACAATTCCATAGGATTGCCTTTTGACTCACCCTTTCCTGAACCTGTTTCAGCAGCAACACCACATCCTTGAGGAGCAGCAATAAACGGTTGGTCAATTCGCAAGTCAATGTAAACTTGACCATTATCAGCAGGACGAGTTGAAATTGATACAGTTGCACTCAGACGTGAACCTTTCACCAACTTAGCTTGAATTGCCTCTGCTTCTTCCTTAGTATTTGTGAACCAAGAGATACCAGCAGGAATTGTCTTGTAGTTTCCATCTTCCTTCAAATCCAAATCAAAGATTTTGTCTAAGTCTGCTTTTGCACCAGAAAGGTTGGTGAATGTTGAAACGACATAAGAACTAGAATCTTTTACTTGACGAACCTCTGAATCTTTTGCAACGAATGCTTGCATTTGTGCGTGAACTTCAGTTTTGTCTTTCTTCGTCTTGTACGCTTCTCCAAAATTGGTTAGAGTATGAAATACTGAATCGTTTTTTGCCATAATAATTACCTCGTAATCTTTCGTGTTATTTAATTGTTTTATTTTTACTCGTGAACCAATTTAGAGAATTATTGAACACAAGTATCAAGGTGATAGGATTTGAACCTATGACCTCTCGCTCCCAAAGCGAGCGCTCTGCCAAACTGAGCTACACCCTGAAAATATAATAGGTATTGTAGGATTTGAACCTACATTTAGATTTAGAAATTGAGAAAACTTGTACTTCACCCTCTCGCAATCAAACCCTCACCTCAAACAAATCTCACCAATCTTTTACTAGTACAATTGGCTACTGTTTGGTGCTTCCAATATCGTCACCCCTAAAAAGAAATGCTAAATACCAAATGGACAGTATAGGACTCGGACCTATGACCTGAGGATTAAAAGTCCCCTACTCTACCAAACTGAGTTAACCGTCCGAAATAGAAGCTAAAGGATTCGAACCTCTGACCAATCGCTTGATAAGCGATTGCTCTCCCAACTGAGCTAAATTCCAATAAAATGGAGACTACAAGATTTGAACTTGCATCTTCTTACTTGCAAGGTAAGTGCTTTCCCTGTTGAGCTAAGTCCCCAAAAATGCTCAGAGAGAGATTCGAACTCTCACGTCAAAGGACGCAGGTGCTTAAAAACCTGTGTGTCTGCCATTCCACCATCCAAGCTTAATAATATTATATCATCAATTTTTAAAAAAAGTCAAGTGTTTTTTTAAAAAAATCCTGTTGAGTGAGATTTGAACTCCCACGGATTGCTCCACTTAGTTCTAAACCAAGCGTGTCTGCCAATTCCACCAAACCAGCTTTAAACTTAATAAACTTATTATACATCATTTTTTCACAAATGTCAAATATAATAGAAAGAAAGTTTTTAATGAAAGACACACTTTTAAAGGGTGAAATGAGAATTGTTCTATTCGTTTCACGAAATAAAGACAACAAAGAAACTATCCCAAATTTCAAAGAACGAACAGTACGTTTTCTAACAATCCGGTCAATTGAAGAAATTGAAAAACAATTTGATTTCTTTGTAAATTATGGTTTACCAAACGAATTTTCTCGCCGTTATTGTTAGCCACGGATTTGACCGTAACTCAAAAACTTAATCAAAGTTAAGTTATTTAAGATTATTTTTATAACACAAACAGTGTTAAAGGACATACGGTTATCCTAACATTTCAGAATTTCACTTATAGTAAGTCTTTGTCAACCCTAAAATGTGTTACTTATTTTAATTTCCGTAAAGTGACTTGCCCCATTCTCTTGGATGGATACAAGTTTATCCAGAATATAAGTGGTATATTTATTTTACTGTATCTTTAATTCCTAAACCACGTCTTGCTATCACAAAGGAAGCTCCAGTGTGTATATTCAATTTCATTCTTTCACAAAATTTATGTTTTTGCAATCCAGCTAGTCCAAGCAGGATTTACTTTTATAATGTTAACTTTATTTCTGAAAGTTATGTTAGTTATTAGTTTAATATATAAGGAGTATGCTAGACTATGAAGCATATTATTATATTTCTTACCTCTATCTGTTGTACCTTTTCATCGTTTTTAGATTTTTTTATTTTTTTAAAAGTTCAAATCCTCAAAAACAGACATCCTTTCCAGTCTCTAATGCTCTTTTTGATTATTTTAGATATACAGTTTTCTAAATCTGATTGTGTCTTATTTCCCTTACCAAAACGATATTTGAGAATATCAGTTTTAACAAGATTACCACTTTTATTTATTTCTGATACTGCTAAAAAAATCCTTTATTAAAGTCAACACCAATTGTTCCGTGAGTCTTTCTTGTAAGCAAATCACTTTTTATCTTCAATTCTATATTCAAAAGTGCAATGTAAGTAATACCTTCCATTTTTTTCTAATGATTGAATAAGTTAAAGGTGTTGAGTTTTTTTGTTTGCTAAAAGCCCATATCAATTTATTTTTTTATGATGATTGAAATAACATTTTCCAGAAACATATTTATCTTCTTTATCCAGTCCAAAAATCTTTCCTCAACTTAATTTTTGAATTGATTATTCTGGTTGTTGTAACTCAATTGAAACATCTGATTTCTTCTAGTTTCATCTTTACTTCCAATAAAGAACATTTGACTATCACGTTGTAATAAAAAAATTTTTTTCTTTATCATCCTTTAATAAATCCTTAGTCCCAAAAACATAGTTTGTGATTTCCTGTTTCCACTTGCCATTTCAACTGTTCCAGTATCAACTGAAATTTATTTAGTTTCATCTTCTTAAAAAGCTCTTGATTTTTTTCAAGTTCCAATATTTAAGATGACTAACTTTTTGTTTTGTTATTCAGTCTTTCTTGAAATCTTAAAATATTATTATCAAGTCTTTCAATTTCTTTTCTCAGTTTTTTTAATCTTCTGTTCTTTTTGAGAAACTTCGTACTTCTTTAATTCTTCAAGAGCTTTCATTCTACCTTGAATATCTTTCAGTATAGAATTTGCTGTCCTCGCACTGATACTGTGTTCTTTCGTAAAATCTTTTCTAAGTTTTTCCATATTCAGTTTGATTCCCTGTCCTGTTTTCGTTCTTTAATCTATGAAATGCTTTCCTTTGTAACTTGCAAAAAAATATACAGAGGCATTTTCAAAAATATTCAATGATGTCTTTGTTATTCTTTTTTTGTGCAGTTGAGTAACAATTGTATATTTTTTTGCTTTAACATTACAACTTCTCCTTTCTTTTTAATATATATTTAAAGTTAAAATTAGATTTAGACATTTTTTTCTTTTCTCTATTAATTTTATTATACATTACAAAAAAATAAAAAAAGTCAAGTCCAAAAAAATAATCAAACTTAACTTTTTTTCAAAAAAACTTTAAATAACTTTTAATTAACCTCAAAAGTTATTTTTTGGTGTCTCTTTCTTTTTCTTCTTCAATCTATCTCTCCTTATTTTGTGTACTCTACAAAGGTATCCCAGTTCAAATCCTTTTCGTTTGCCTTGTTTCCACTTTCAACATAAACACTTCTGAAGTTTTTCACGTACTGGTCTCCTTGGTAGGTTTCCTTGTGATAGAGTCCATAAAAACTTAAACGTCCTTGTTGATTTTCAGTAATGACAGCAATCACCTGACGACCAGTTTCAATTTCTGTTAGGTAAACTTCGTAAACTGAGTTGACATCTGGAAGTGAGTTCCAGGCTTCTAAAGTTTTGTTGACATAAGTGGTTTCAATGTCAATTTTGGTAGAATCTTGAATGGCATTTTGATAGTCCTTAAACTGTTTGGAGCCAGTGTACAATACTGAACTTGTTACAGCGGTGGAATTACCATCTAAAACTAGTTCAGAGAGACCTGAAACTGATAGAGAAGAGGCGATAGTTGCTCCAGAGAAAGGTGTTGCCATTCTATCTTTGAATTTCTTAGCAAACTTCTTCTCCATTTCCAATTTACCTGCATTAGAAACTTTATCAGTGTTACTGAGGTAATCATTGTAAAGAAGAGCATCACGACCAATTCCAACTGCAACTAAATTATCATCATCAGTAAATTTATAATTCTTGGCATTTCTTGAGTAAAGAGCGGCTGCTGAATTTACATCACCCTTATCTCTAGTTGCTAGTAAGGTAATCAAGTTATTGATGAAATTAGTTGAACCATTAAATTCTTGTTTATTCTTGGTTTGTTCAAAGGAATTCACAGTATTACTAATTGGGGACTCAAATAAATATTTGAAGCCACGGTCATCAGAACGTTTCCCATCTGCCTGAACAGCCAGAACATTTTTGGCACGCAAATCCTTTCCACGTTTATCTTTTTCACTTTTGCTAGTTACAATTGTATCTGAATTTCCAACTGGTTTGGTTTTCTCGTAGTAACTGTATCCACCCACTGCACCAACGATGAGGGCGACTCCAACAGTTCCAGAGACAACTTTTCCCTTTGTTGTTTTCAGATAGTTTTTAACCTTATCCATTGTTTTATTTTTTTTCTCCACTGTATCTGTTACAGGGGAGGTTTTCTTGTCTGTATTTGTTTCAGTCATAACGCCTCCTAGTCCTTCTTCTTATCAGGTAGATTATAGGGTGGTAAATTTAATTGTGGTTGCAATTTGTTGTAGAGTGCCTGAAAGTCAAATGATTCATCTAAATTGATAATTTGGTTAAATAGAGAGTTCACTTGGTCAGACGCAATTTCAATCACGTTTACTTCAGATTTACGACTCATCTTTCGTCCACCTGATAGTAATTTATTTTTGGTTTGCCCAATGTACCACAAACGATTATTGTAAATTTTAGTTGGAATGGTAACATAATGGAAGTCTGAGTTTACTAAAGTCCAAAGGTCTGTTTCTTGATTGTAAAGAAAACAAATATTTCCAATTTCCTTGATGAAACCACGACTCACCAAAATCTTAAATTATTTGGTTGCATCACTAAAATTCTAAAGTTATCATTGCCACGTTCACGAATGTCACTTCTCATTATTCTTCTCCTAATTTTGTTTTCTACTACTTATTTTACTTCTTTTATCTTTCATTGTAAAGAAAATAAAAAAGAAGTTTCGACTTCTTTTTCATTTTAGTTGAATGGAGATTTAGGGTACTTACCAATGTCAATTTTACGAGCACCAGTTTCCTGATTGGTAGTTGTATTGATTGTGTAGTAAGTAGAATTTGCAAGTCCATTTTGTGCCAATTCATTGTAACCCACAATTAGAAGTTCTGCTCCAGCATAATCAGAGCACCTTCCTGTAACTTTTGCAGTACGGCTGATAGCAGCAGCGTCCGTACCATCTTCAATGATAAGGAGCATACGTGGGAGAGTAGTTTCTCCAAGTGGGTAGTATTTGAGACCAGCTTTTGTCTCCTTGAAGACTTGGTTGATTTCTCTTAGGTTCTCACTCAGAAGCAAATCTTCCATACCAGCTTCAACAACGTAACCAATCAAGTTGAGTGGTTGACTACCTACAACTGGACTTTCTAGTGAAACTGAGAAGTCAGTGTAGAAGTTGTTACTTGCTAGACGAAACTCTGGGTGTTCCTTATATTGACGAACTTTGAGAGAATTAAGACACTTGAATGCAATCAAAACTTCTGCCTGAACAAGTGCCTTTTTGATAACTGTTGAACTTGCAAAGTAGTCAGTAAATCTCCAACGAGTTACATCAACCCCTTCGTAAGCTAAAAGATAAATTCCAGCAAAGTCCAAAACATAAAATCTCAAGTCACCACTTTCTTCGTGCAGTTTTTCTTCTGGATACTGGTTGAGAACAAAGTAGTTCAAGAACTTGTTTTTTACCAGTTGGTCAAGAACTTCCTTTTTCACATCCAACTTGGTTGCACGTGAGATTTGGTCTTGAGTGGTGAATTTTGCTTCAAAGACAAATTTTACAATGTCTACAATGGAGTCACTAATCAACTGCTCATTTCTTCGTTTTGATACATCTGCACTAGAAACACCACTGAATGAGAAACGTGGGTTCTTAAAAACTTGGTGCAGAGAGTCTTTTAGTTTAAAATAATTCAAACCAATTTCTGTTGTTTTAATTGCCAATTTACTCAACCTCCTCAATTACATCTGTTGATTTTGTAGATTTATGGCTGTCCAATAGTTCACGAAATTGAAAGATGGCATCATCAATATAGTGAGGGTCCACATTTTCAATACTTCCACGTAACTTGTGACCATTCTTTTTGTAAATCTTCACACTCACCACCTGTCCCTCAAAAATCATATCATCAATGGCTGGGTGTGGATGTGGTGCATTTACTACCAGTTTATAAAATACTTTATTTTTTTCTTCACGTCCAATCTGAACAGTGATTTTATTCAAGTCCCTTTCTGTAACAATTCCAGTGAAGACATCTCCTACTGAAATTGATTCAGGAGAGATAACTTTGGTGTAAACTGGGTCTTGAAGTTGATAAAGTGATTCTACCTGAACTAAACGTCCATTTTTTGCAATCCGTTTAACTTTGACTGGAACTTTATCTCCTTCACTTAGGAATAATTTCAAGTCTAGGTCTGAATGGCGACCTAACATCCCCTTACGAAACATTTCCATTCTGATACCGTTCCAGAGAAGGATAACTGAATAATCAGTGAAGCCAATAACTTCAGCTTCTACAAATTCTTTTGCCTTCAGTTCCTCAAATTTACCAGCACGAATTTTTTGTTCGTACTCTTTAGTGGAGAATATTGCAATACTTTCTTTTTCTCCAGTTTCATATTCCAAATTAACAATTTCTTTTAGGTATCCACGTCTGCTCTTACCAACAATTCGTTCAGATACTCCTTGTGTGATTGAAAATTCACTTTCTGGAATCAGTCCACGACCACCATCAACATCTACTACAAGAACTTTTTCTCCTTCCTTGATGAAACCTTCAATTGGGAAGTCCATTGTAACAATATCAATGATAGGGAGGTAGAAGAAATACTCCTCCCGTCTATCATAATTTCTCAATCAACCAGAAAGGAAGTGATTTAATTTCCTTTTTTTGTTTCACTTGTTTCTCCTTTATTCCATTAATTTCTTAGCAATATCTGAATTTAACAGACTATCAAGACCACTATCACTCTCATTATCACCAACTGGTTCAAATGCAAATGGAGCATCATTAGTTACCTCTGCAACTGGTTCAGCAGGAAGAACTGGAGCACCACCAAAATCAAAAGGTGTTTCTTCTGTAACTGGAGCAGGAGTAACAACTTCTTCTGCAACTGGTTCAGTTGGAGCTTCAAATGCAAATGGAGCAGGAACTTCTTCAGTTACAGCTTGTTTTACTTCAGGTGTCTTATTCACGACCTTGAAACTTTGTCCTTTTGGTTGAGTTGGTTTCTTGGGTTCAACTGGCTCAACTGGCTTCTTGATTGGTTGAGTTGTTTTATCCAAAACGTGATAAACTGCGTTAACTGGTTCCTTGATGACTCTTGATTTATCTTTCAATTCTTTTTTGGAAATTACTTTACCAGTGGTGTCATCAATGGTCAATTCGTAAACTGCTTCACGAACACCTTTTTGTCCTTCAACCAAACGAACCTGAGTTTCACCTTTCAACACATCCGCTGAAACTGGAATGTTGTCTCGTTTGAAATTGATTGACTTTTCTTCTTTCACAATTTTCACAGAAGTTGTTGGTTCCTTTGAAACTTTAGTTTCTTTTTTCTCAGCAACTTTTGGAGTTGGTTTTGAAACTGCCTTTGCTGGAACTTTCTTTTCTGCAACTGCTTTAGCTGGGTTGAACGGTTCTGAAACTGTTTGAGGATTGAAATTAACAACTTTCACTGGTTCGGAGACAAGAGCTTCTGGTGAGTGTAAGAATGTTCCATAACGTGGATGTCCTAAAACTTTCACAAATAGAAGTGTGACATCTAATTCCTCTCCAACTGAATCTTTAGTTAAAGTCAGAATTTGAGTATTTCGTGAAAATTTAGAGTAAGTAGATTTGCTAACCTTTTCATCAGTTGCAATCAGAACTGTATCTTTATCAGTTACGATACGATAGTCTAACAATTCTTTCACTGTTCTTACAAAAGCAATTTTCAATTCATCTACAAAGGGTTGAACCTTTTTGAGAATAGCTTGGTTTTCAGTAATAATATATAACAATTAAAAACACCTCATTTAAATTTTTTTCTTTTCTACAACTTATTGTACTCTTTTTTTCTTAAAAAAAGAATGAAAAAAATTAAAAAATTCATTCTTTTTTTCTAAAAAAATTAGTCATTATTGTAAAGATTTGGGTCATAAAAGATACGTTGACGTTCCTCTGTATTTCTACCCATCATCTTCTCTACGATGTCATAACAATCTTCTTCGTTATCCTCATCAATCTGAAATTGAATCAGTTTACGTGTTTCGTGGTTGATGATTGTTCTCTCTACCTCGTGAGTGTGAAGTTCTCCAAGTCCCTTATTTCGTTCTGTCTTGATTACTTTCTTTCGTGTCTTCTTTACGAACTCATTTTGTTCTTTTTGCGAGTAAGTGTAGTGAACACTTCCATCTCTAAAGTGATTTACAAATAGTGGGGTTAGGACACGATAAACAAATCCTTGGCGAATTAATTCTGGTGCAAATTTTAAGATAGCCGTTAGAATGAGACAGGAGATTGCAGCTCCATCTGAGTCTTGGTCTGTTGCGATTATGATTTTATCATAATTTCTTTTTTCAATGTTGAAGTCCTGATTGATACCACAACCAATTGCTCCAAAGATAGCATTAATTTCTTCGTTCGCCATTGCCTTTACTGTGGTTGCCTTTTGCACGTTGAGAATTTTACCACGAATGGCAATGAGTGCCTGAGTTTTCACATCACGTTCAGTCTCAACACTTCCTCCAGCAGAGTCTCCTTCAACGATAAAGATTTCAGAACCTTTTCCAGCCCCCTTGGTTCGACAATCACTTAGTTTTTTATTTACAACTAACTTAGAACCTTTATCATTAAGGTTAAATTTCTCCTGCTCTGATTTTTCCGCTCACTTTCACGTTTCAACACCAACTTGATTACTTCTGTAATTGGTTGAATATTTCGGTCAATTGGAAGTTGAGCGTCATTATAAACCATTACATTTAAACCATTGTCAGCATTAGTAGAAGTAATTTCCTTTTTTGCTTGACCATTAAATTGAGGGTTGGGGTGGGTGAGATTAACTAAAAGAGTAAGTCCAGGGAGAATGTCTCTGGAAACCAAGGTATTCTTGGTCATATTTAAACTCTTAGCGTATTTGTTAATCAATCGTACAATTCCCTTGTGAGCACCAGTAATTGGTGTTCCAAGAAGTGGATTTGTAACGTTATTGGTGAAGAGCACAGAATCTTTACTATTTGAATTCGTCCAAGCAAAAAGAATATCTGCTTTCAAGACTAATGGAGCATTGTTCTTAATTTCACCTGTATCATAAGTAGAAGAGAAACGATAAATAGGAGTAATCATTTTATTTCCATTATCTTCCACCACTTTCTTCAGTAAGTCTTCAAGTCCCCCCTCTTCTGTAAATGTTTCAGTATGGTTCTTCTTCTCATCTATAACAGTTACAGTGAGACCAGGATTTAGGTAGGTTAAGTTGTGAGCCAATTCTGTCAAAGACTTCCAATTAATTTTCAAACTATCAAACACTAAATCGTTAGGCAACCAAGTGACAGACGTTCCGTGAGTCAAATCTCCCTCTTTTTGTTTACGAGAAGGGAGTTCCTTTTTGGTAGTCAGTTTCGTTGTGTAACATCCTGGCTGACCATCTTTAAATTGGTACTCATCGTGATACACCTTCCCATCACGATACGATACAACTTTGAAAAATCTTGAAGTGGCAACAACTGCCTTCATTCCAATACCGTGAACAGAAGAACCTTCTGTGAAGTTTGCTAAACCTTTACCTGTATTTGGTAAGGTAAATAAAGCTCGAAGAGTAGGCATTTTGAATTTAGAAGAATAGGCAACTGGAACTCCACGCCCATCATCTGTAACTGTTATAGAATGGTCTTTGTGAAGAGTTATCCAGATATTCTCAGCAACACCAATCTTTGCCTCATCAACAGAATTCATTACAGCTTCTTCAATGGTGTGTTGTGGTGTTTCAACACTACCAAGATACATTGAAGGTTTTAGAAAGATGTGTTCTAATGGTTCAACGTGATTGACATCCTTATCTGAGTAATTTTTGATTAATTCTTCTTTTGTTAGTCTTGTCATTATTCAGCTCTCCTTTTAAAACTATTTCTATTATATCACATTTTCCAAAAAGAAAAAAGTAGACTATTTTGAAAGTCTACTTTTCTTAAGTTCTTCTGAGGTAAGAATGACAACTACATTTCCATTAGAATGAAAAATGACTTGCTACACCAACAAAGTTTTTTTATCATCTAAATCATTTAACTGTTGAACACAAATATCTTTCATTGAATTTTTCTACTGATTCTTTTTTTCATAAAACCAATAGAATAAATTTTATTCAAATGTTGGACATTGTTTAGAAACAACATATCACAAATTTTAATAGAAAAAAATCAAATTCACTATTGTAAAAAGTGATTGTGATAATTATCATAAAAAAACTTTTTAACTTTGCGTTCACCTGGAATAAATTCAATAATATCAAAAACTTCCATCTGTTTTAAAAAAACATAAAAGAGAGCAGATGTAGAGCCAACAGTGAATTTATCAAGCTCTTTATTAACAATCTTATTTGTTAAATCATCAAAAAAACAGTTTTGATTCCTACCACTACTCTATTTTCTAAAGAGTCTTTATTATTGGTAATCAATTATCAGTCCCTACCTTTCCTAATGTAATTTACTTTTTCTTAAATTCTTCTGAAGTGAGAACAGTTACATTGTTCCCGTTTGAATAAAAAAATATTGTATTCTAGGTAAATAGTAAATTTTATTATCTACCTGAGTTAAAAATCTTGAAGCAAATTTCTTTCATTGCATCTTCAAGAACTTTTGTTGTTTTCATTTTAGAGTCATTTGTTCTCAAAAAAATTTGACAATGAGAAGATAAAGATAGTCACAGATTTTTAATTGAAAAAGTCAAAATCATCATTATTAAATTGAGTGGAATAATATTCATAAAAAAATGAGCACAACTAAATCCACCAACAAAATCAATAATTTCATAACTTCCATCTTTTTTTAAAAGATATAGTGTAAAGAGGTAGTTTGTCTTGAGAAATCAGTTTCAAATGTTGAGTTAACCATTCGTTTAGTTAAATCTTCAAAGACGGTTTTGATAGAAAGAACAACTTTACTTTCTAAGGATTTTGTGTCTTCTGAAATCATTTCATCCTTCTTTCTAGTAACTTTTTTTAAGTTACATTAATTTTTAGAAATTATAAAAGAGCCAGATAAATCATTCTGACTCTTTATAAGTCTTATCAAAAAAATCACCACACGATTTCCAAAACTAAAGAAGTTATCAACGTGGTCATTGTAAAAGACAGCCTTTCCATCTTCGTTATTAAAATTTAGTAATACTTTAGTGGAAATTTCTTTCACCTTCTCTGTAACTGTTTTAGAAGCGTAACTGTTGCAAGCAATGTCATACAAACTTTGAACTTCACTAATTTCTACCAAAATTTTATCACAAAACTTAATTGAAAAATCTATTGAATCATCATCAAATAATTTTTGATATTTCTCAAAATAAATTTCAGGGTAGTGGTCACTCCTGTTCATAATAACAACATCATAACTACCATCTTTTTTGAAAAGATACCAAACAGCTCTAAAAAACTCAGTCTTCATATCCACAAAGAAATCTACTGACTCAAGTTTTTCAATAAAATCATTAAAGGCAATTTGAATACTATTTAGTATTTTTAGTTTCCCTTTGGTTTAGATTGTTTGTAATCATACAAATTCTCTCTTTCTAAACAATTTATTTGTTTTTGTTTCCAACAAAACATTTCCAAAATATCAGAGTCAGTCAAATCATCACGATTAAGACGTTTTCTGAATAAATGAAGTTCCTTTTCTGTAACAGTTACAGTGAGGGAATCCAATCCACCATCTTGAAAAATAAACTCAAAAATTTCATCAAGTTGATAGTTGTGAGAAACTTTCAAAGTATTATAATCAAAATGTTCAAAAATCGAATCCAACTCAAGTACCACTAATTCTTTAGGAAATTTTAGTTGTTGAATAATGTTGTTGAGTAATTCCACCAAACCAACATTTTCTTCTCTATCACCCAAGCAATGTTCAAATGCAAAAATTTTACTTGGTGAGAAACTGATTTTTAAAGGTTGAGAATTCAAACGTTCTTCCAAGAAGGAGGGGAGGGTTTTATCAGTATAAAACAGTTTTCCAAACCAACCAACCCAATTATCTTCTTTGAAGGTGTGATAAGTGAGTTCCTCAAATTGATATTCATAATCAGTCTTATTCAGTTTCAGTAAGACTAAAAAGATTTCAACTAAAACTTGGAAAATCAATTCTCTTTCTGTTTCAGAGAAATTTTCAGGAGTTTCAAGAAATTGGTAATAATCTTGCAGAACAGCATAAAGCAAATCATTATCTGCTATAAAGAAGTTGAAGAAAAAGACTGATACTTCTTTCGTTGTAAGGTTCTCTAAGTGCTTTTTTAAAAATTTGTATTTATCTTGAACTTTCCAACTGTTCCACCAAGCATAAGAAACTTCAAACTGATATTCAGAATGAATCTCATCCTGTAACATTTTTAGAAATAGTTCATCCTGTATCTGTTTTAGGTGGGAATTGAATTTTAACCACAACCTGTAATGGTTCAGTGAACTTTCTTTTCTCTTTTGGTTAGTTTCCCAAACTGTATCTCTTGAATAGCACATTTTTTCAGTTACAGAATAAGTTATCAAACAATCTCTCATTTGTTCTTCTGAAATAAAATTAGAACTGATAATCAAACGTGTGTTATCTGATAGATTTCCAGATTCAAAATAGCTATCATAAAGATAATATCCATTATTTTCAAGAAATTTCAAAAAGCTGTTTATTAAAGAGAAGATTTAATTCACCTACTGAATCAAATTCAGTTTCTAGTGTTGAAAAAGATTGTTTGAATATCATTCTTCAATTTTCCAGTCAGAAGAATATAGTAATCTTCCTCTAAAAACACAATTCAGTTCTGGAATCACATCTTCTGTTGTGATAAAATGAACTTCTTTTTAATTCAATTTTCTTATCAAAAAAATAAATAAATATTCATAATTTAGAAAAATCCCCATCTGAATCAAGTACAGTTTCAAGTTTCCATTCTGATTCTGTATTTGTTACAGTTTTGGTTTTCAAGTTCTGTGACTGTTCCAGGAAGAGGGAACGAATTTGTTCTAAAAGCAATTTGGAATTTTTTTCTTTTTGTTGTTCAATCAATGATTCCTTCTTTCTAGCAACCTCTTTGGTTACATTTATTTTAGAAATTATAAAAAGGTACTTTTTGACATTTATTTTAGAAATTATAAAAAGGTACTTTTTGACTGAAGTACCTTATTTTTTTAATTTTGGTCTAAACCTACAATTTTTGTGACCTTATCAATTGTGTCTGAAGAAAGGTCCCCATCACTCTCACGCTCTTTAAAAGCATTTTTATAAAGGTCTAGATTTTGTTTCAAATATTCTTTTGCTACTTGTCCGTAAGCAATTGGTTCTGAGAAGGTCTTATCCCCAACTCGTTCTTGAATGTATTCACCAAGAGCACCTTTCTGTGACTGTTCCAGAGTGAGTTCCTGAATACTGGTATTCATTTTTTCATAAAGTGTGTAGTATTTTTCAAGAGCAGCACGAACATTGGCATCGTTGGCATTTTGAGGTTTACTTGAGTCTACAAAATTATTTTGTGCTTCTTTGATTTTTGAGAGCATCCCAGTTGAGTAATCATTTAAGTCACCCTTGAGTTGAGTGTAAATGTAGTTACTGGAGTAATCTTTTTGAACTGCAATACCAAATTCTTGAATTAAATCTGGAAAGTATTTTTCTGGATAATTTAGACGTTCTGCCTCAATGTAGTCTTCAGATTTCTTATCTGTGGGATGGGTGCTATAAAGGGTACTATTTGCCTCACTGAGAGCATTGTAAGCAAGTGCCCAACCAGCATAACGTTCAACTGAGAATTCAGCTACACGACTTTCCTTAATTCTGTTCTGTTCAATGATTTTTGGGGTATAAATAATTCCAAGTGAGAGGAGCACCACTGCTCCAATCACCCCTAAAATACCTAGAAATTTCTTCACTTCTTCTCCTTTCTGGAACAATATTAGTTCTGAATATTAAATTCCTTGTTTAATTGTTCTTTCTCAAAATTCTCACCAGCTTTCAAACTATCTTCTTCCTGCTCATTACGACCAACAACTGAGATAACTGGTTCAATTAAATCTTGTTGTACCTGATTGTACTTTTGATTAATTCGGTCTGCCAGAACAGCAGAATTAATACTAACATCTTTCTTTTGACGAACTCCTGCTGAGTACAAACGAATAGTGTCAAGAGTATCAATCAATTCTGAGTAGTAACTGAGAGTGGAGTTGATTGCTTTATCCTTTTGGTAAGCTGCCAATAACTGTAAGTAACTGTATTTGTTGTAGTTGAAGGGAATACTCACACTTTTGATGCTCTCCATTGCTTTCAGACTGCCTGTGAATTCTTTTCCACCATAGAGCATATCAATTGAGTTTTGCAAGTCCTGCTCCACCTGAGTTAACTTTTTCTCTTTAACAGCTTCAGTGTAGGAAGGATTGTTCTTGATGGAGTCAATCAACGCAATGTAATCAAAATAATTCAGTTTACTTTTCTGCTCAAATCATTTGTAAAACGACTTGTCTTCTCAATTCCAGTGTAATGTAAACCACTTGTGAAGTTGAATTGATAATATCGTACCTGTTCAGCTAACTGAATTTTACTTGGTTCTGTGATTGGTTTCTTGACAGAATTCACATCAATTTTGTTATCTTCACGCATCCCTTCTTCGTTACCCTTGTTCTCACTTGGATAACCAACATTTTGGTAATTTTTGTGAAGTCGCTTGTAAGCCTCAGTTTGTTCAAAAACACTACTTGAGAGTGGAATGAGTTTATCCAATTCACCTGAAACTGCACGAACAATTGAGTCACGCACTTCCTTGTCATTTTTCACTTTGTGGTCAAATGCAGGGTTTTTGCCAATTGCGTGTACTGTCCCACCCTGAAACAATGTCAGAATGAGAGCATTAACTGCAACTGTTTTAGAAATGGTGTTCTTCGTGCTCCAAGTTTTATTTTGATTTTGTTTTTGTGATGTTTTGTTAAAAATCAAAAATGCCTTCCTCCGTGTTTTTGGTCTTGTGTACAAATTCAGTTTTTGTGTGCAAAAAAGTATCAAAACTCTAACAAATCTTGAAACTCAGTATATCTCAAAAATCAAACCATCATTCTCAAAGTTTATTGTAACTCAAAATTCGCATCAAGAAAGTGTTTGTGTATCAATCAAATTCAAATCTTAGTTTTATTATACATCAAAAAAATCTTTTTGTAAACTCTTTTTGAGAAATATTTTTCAAAAACTTTGTAAACCGTTGATGTTACTGGTTTTGTGATGAAATTATGATTCTTTGTAAAAAAAGTATTGACAGTTTTACAAAAAAAGGAGTTATAATAAAAAAACAAGTCAGTTATGTTGTAACACATTATGACATTGAGTTAGTCATACTCAAAATTATTTGTGTGTTATAAATATCTCAAACAATCAAGAATCAAATCTATCTCAAATCCTATAAGCAGTCTGGACCAGTACAAAGAGCTATGCTCTGTATTAGTAAGAGACTGCATTGCTAAAATATATAATAATTAATAATATAATATATAAAAAAATTAAATATATAATATATATTTAATAAATAATATATAATAGCTCCTACGGAGCTATAGTGTAGTTCAGCAAGCGAAGCTCCCTCCCTTATAAAAACACGTGCGTGTTTTTATAATTTAAGATTATTTTAGTTAATAATATATATTAATAAATAATATTATATATAAATATAAATAATAATAATTGATATTATATATATTATTTATATTATTAATTAATAATAATTATTTTAGATATAAATAATTAATTAATAAATTATGATATATTATAACTAATAAAAATAACTTATAGTATATCATACTTAATAATAACTTACAGTATATCATAACTAATAATTAACTTACGATATATCGTAAGTAATAACTTTAATAGTTACAGGGGATATATAAATAATATTATTGTTATATATAAATATTTTAATTAATAATATATAGCAAACCTAAAATAAAAGACTAAAGCAAAAATGTAAAACAAAAGTCTTTTCAAAAATTCAAAAAAGATTTATAATAAAACCAGAATCAAAAATCAAATAAATCAAATCAATCAAACAAACTAAGAACCAAGAGAAAGGGGACAGCAAAAGTGACAAAGAATCGAGGTGCCATTTATAGCAATAATGCCATTTTTGTTGAGGACTTTGACAGGTCTCAAAAACTAGAGTTCAATTTTGAAATCCTAAAAATCATTTTCAGAAAAAACAACTTCACCATCATTCAGGCAAATATTACTTGGAACAACCAACGAGTGCTCTTCAACCAGAATAAGAGCACAGTACTTGGGAATTTTTATGACCCAAAGGTTGGTGACATTCTTTCTGGAACTGGTACAGTGGAGCATTCACAAAAACACGGATACTCCATCAGACTTCAGGGAGCACCAGAGACTTATATCCCCAGAACTCAAAAAGAGATTGTTCGTTTCCTGACCATTCAGATTGATGGAATTGGAAAAACAAAGGTAAATAAGATATTTGACTACTTTGGTGAGGACACCATCAAAATCTTGTCAGAAACACCTGAAGCAGTTAAAGACGTGGATACAGTTATTACTGAGAAGACACTGAATAGTATCAAACAAAAGCTGGTTCACGGAACAATTCTAAACAAGGTCTTTTCAGTTCTTAACGTTTTGAATGTTCGTGAAAGTCTTGCTCTGGAACTGTACGAGAAATATGGAGGAAATACCTATAATGAGTTACTAAGTAACCCTTATATCATTGCAGAAATTAACCCAATGTACTGGCGAACTGCTGATAGTTTCTACTTCAAACAAGTCAACAACAATTCTGACTATCCAAACTTAACTGTTGCTGCAAACAATAACAGTCGTTATCGAACAGCTATCAAATATTTCTTGAAGTTGAAGTTGGAATTATCAGGCTCTTTGGCGTTACCCTACAAGAAAATCGTAGAGGTCTTTGGAACTGGTGAATTTCTTCATCATTTATCCTTGTTTGGAACCCTCTCATCTGAAATTGATGAAGCAAAGGTGAAAACTCTTCTGGATGAGTTAGAGATGGAGCAGGACATCTACTATAACAGTTCCAGCAGTGGGGAAAAATATGTTTACTTACAACAATCTTTCCTTGCTGAGACTAACATTGTTCAATCTATTCGCCACTTTAACAGAAATAGTTTCAAAAAAGCAACAGAAGATGATGTGGAGTCATTCATTGAACTTTATGAGGAGCACAATAAATTCACACTTGCAGAAAACCAAAAACAGGCAGTGGACTTATTGGCAAACAATAAAATCTCCATTTTGACTGGTGGTCCAGGTAGTGGAAAGACAACTACAGTAAAGGCAATTAAAGAGTTTGTAGATTATCTTGCTCAAATTGGAAAAATTCCAGAACCAACAATTTGTCTCCTTGCTCCAACAGGTAAAGCAGCAAAACGAATATCAGAGGTGCTCCAATTTCCAGCTTCAACCATTCATCGTAAATTGAAAATAAAAGGTTTTGGGAGAGATGAAGAAATTGTTAAAATTGAGGATGATTTCGTCATTGTGGATGAATCATCAATGATTGATATTTACCTTTTCTCTCACCTACTCCAGTCACTTGGACCAAATACAAATTTACTGATTGTTGGAGATGAAAACCAGCTTCCTTCAGTTGGTGCAGGATTGGTGCTCCGTGACTTGATTGAATCTAAGAAAGTGAATACCATCACTCTCAACAAAGTCTTTCGTCAATCTGGTGACTCTCAAATTATCACTAACGCAAACCTGATGAAAAACGGGGTTGGAATTGAGAGCACGGGTCAAAGTCTGATTTTCAACAAGACACAAGATTCTTATTTTGTGGAAACACAAAATTCTCAAGACTCACTTAAAAAGACCATTCAATCTTACAAACGAATGCTCCAAAAAGGATATAGTCCTGAAGATATTTTGATTTTGGTAGCACAAAATAAAGGTGACTTGGGAACACTCAACCTCAATCGTGAAATTCAAAAAATGCAGAAACATTCTCTGACTGAACAGGTACTTATCAGAAAACAGGATAATACAGCTTTCTACATTGGAGACCCAGTGATTCAGTTAGTTAATGATTATGAGAATAATGTCTTTAATGGCGAGACTGGAACTGTTACAGATATTTTAGTATCAGATAGTGGTCAAAAGATTTTAGAGGTGACTTATGAGGGTGACACTGTTGATGAAAATCGTGTGGTAGAATATAAAGGTTATTCAATTTATGATATTAACTTAGCTTATGTGATTACAGTTTTTAAATCACAAGGCAGTGAAGCAAAATGTGTGATTCAGGTTGTGGATGGAATTCAGAAAAGAATGTTAAATCGTTCACTTGTTTACACTGGGTACACACGAACCAAAGAAGTTAATATTATCATTGGTCAGAAAGAAACACTGAACCTAAGTTTGAAAGATACATCAAACTTAGAGAGAACAAGTTTGATTAAGGAAAAATTGTAGAAAGGAAGGTAGCAGAGTGGAATTAAATAAACTATCAAAACTAGAAAAATTACAACTAGCAGAGTACTTGGATGATTTGATGAACTTCCACTCTGTAATTGTTGCAGATGAGAGGGGTTCCGAAATTGACCCCAACTTATTTAAGGAACAAGAATTAACTGGAACAAACTTTGTTTTAGTTTATCACAAGAAAACAATTGACCTGTACCATCAGAAATATCATTTGGGGAATATTTCTCTAAGTTCTTATTTAGATGATTTGTTGGTTTTGAAGGAAAAGTATCCCTTAAGTAAGTACAAGAAAAAAGTAAAGCATTTTATCAAGAGTGTTCACGAACAGAGCACCAACAGGGAAACTCAATTAAACAATCTCACCAAACATTTAGGAATTGAAGTTCCAGACGAGAGCAGACTTAAATTTGAACGAGAGCATATTTTGGACAATGTAACACCAAGACTTGTTCTGGACGAAATTTTCAAGAAAATTGATTTTGAACGAAAGTTACAGAAACTTGCAACAAACAAACAAAACTCCTATCTCTTTATCAGGAGTACCGTGGATAAGTTGTATAAGTGGGAGCTTTCACTTCTGGTGCTCTATTGTGTCTTAACTGTTTCTTTGGGAAATAGTATCACACTTTTGACCGCCAATATGATTTTCATTTTGTGGCTTTTGAGTACAATTGTAGTTTCTTATTTGGGGATGAAATTTGAGTTTATTGAAGACTTCTTTCTTCACACCCCTCCTGTATCTGTTACAGACCTGGACTGGAATGGTAGGAGAATTAATATTGAGGAACAATTTAGACGGTTCTATTTAAAGAATAGATTTGTCCGTTTCTCTAACAAATACAGCAAGAATTTCCTCTTTACTGAAATTGATACAGTGAGGGAGAAACTAAATCTGAAACTGTTCCAGTGTGTGTACTATTCTTTGAGAGCAGAGCACAAAGAGCTAATTAAAGGAACACAAAATTATTTTGACTACAAGATGGTAGTTGAATTATTAGAAAACAAAAAAGACTAAGAAATTAGTCTTTTTAATAATATTGAAGTATAAAGTGGGCAAACTCACTAACTTGACCGAAATTACGATTTTGAGACTCCCAATCTTTGTAAACTTCTTTCAGAATATCTGTGAAATCCGTTCTAACAATTTGAGTTGGGTGGGTGTCTTCAGAGTACCAAGCTGCTTCGTGACTGAAGTAGGGTGGTTCTGTAATTGGTTTAAAACCAATTGTATCCTCAAAGCCATAATAGTGGTGTCCTTCAAAATTTCCAGTCAGTATAAATTCCTTGTATTTTTCAAGAATATACTTCTTAAGTTCCTCAAAATAATCATCACCTGAAAATCTTTTATCCAAATCAACCAATATTTCTGATTTTAGTTGGAGTAGTGGAATTGAACTTCCAAACTGAAGAATACAGCACAGTTCTGTTTCATCTGTGTAGATGGTGTAGTGTTTTGCAAAACTTACTTCATTGTTGGGACCTAACTCAATAGAGAAATAGAATTTCTTACATCTATCTACTAATGATTTAACTGTATCACTTCTATGCTCGTGATAACCAAGATACATTTCAAGAGCGCCTTTGTGATGTTCCACAAATCGCCAATCACGCCAATCACTTTCCAGTAATTTTGTGTATAGGTTTTGATGAAGAATTGCCCACTTTGCTCCAACAGTGGTTGGATTTCCTGTTGGGTTATTTGTAATCAAATGTAAACCTTCTTTCTTTTTTTATTTTTTTCTTAATTATAATTTTTTTAAAAAAATAAAACTGTACTGTAAGTACAAAGAAAGAAGGAACTTTTATGCAAAAAATGATGGAAAAAGATTTAAGTGGAACATTTACTCTACCTACTAATGTTATTGAGTTATCAGAAGAACTTAATAAGTTGATTGAAGAAGGTACACTCAAAGGTGGTTTGAGTGGTTTGGTACATCCATTTCCATAAAATGTAAGAGGAGATTAACTCTCCTCTTTTATAATTTCAGAAATAAAACAAGGCTGTAACAGTCTTAGAAAGAAGGAAAAAATGATTGAAAATAAAAGGTCAAAATTTGAAGTTGCCCTTTCAAAAATGAATGAGTTTCTTACCTTACAAGGAACTGATAAAGAAATGGAGAAGAAGTTCTTTAACCAATTGGAACCAATTTGTCTTAACAGTCAAACAAAAGTTGTTTTTCAATTTGACTCTGATTTGAATATTTCTACAGTTGAAGCACTTTATCTAAAAGAAGAAGAATTGTATTCATACTTTCACCAATTGAGTTGTGACTACTTCATCACTTTAACCTGGACTCATCAGGCTCCATTTTCAGAACTTCATCAAGGTTTTGTGAGAGGCTCCCAGACTGAAGCTATTTCAGAGGGACTGCAATTACATCTCAACCAACAACTAAAGAGGTTTCTGGAGGAACCTTCAAAATACTTTTTGAGTGATTGGATTGGCTTTAGCACCAACTTCTTGCCAAAGGGAACTTGTCTTGGAGGTATTTGAAAGACTTGCGAAAGACCAGTTTTATAGTACAACTTGTAATTCTTTTGAACGTGCCATTCAGAAAAAGATAAGTGAAGGTAAATCTTACCAATCCTACAATATTTTTGGAATTTGGGAAAACTTCAATTCTGAATTTATTTCAGCAAAGGAAGAATTACTATTCAAAGCAGACTATGGAAATTTGTATCTTCCAAAATTTCTTTATTATTTTGTGGATAAGGAAGAATTTTATTCACAATTTAGAAAACAGTTTTCTGAAAACAAAGGAAAAGATTCTGGAAGTTTTTACTCTAATAATGTCGTTGCCTTTACTTCAGTAATTAGAAGTCACCTAAAAGAATTAGCCTATTCTGAAATTGATACAGAAGGACTAAACTTCTCTGAAACTAATGTAGGAGTGATTGAAAATCTGACTGCATTTGTCGCAGAGGTAGTGACGTACATTTATAGTACTGATGAATATCTACACAACTTTTGTACAAATGATAGAGATGATAGAGATGATAAAACTTGGGCTTTCTTGCAACTCATTCAATTTGAGTTAGAAGAACAAGACTCTCAGGAAGTTCAAAAAGTTTTAGAACAATTTGTAAAATTTATTGAACTGATTTGGGGTGCCTTGATTCTAAATGCGAAAGAGAAAGGTGAATTTCTTATCAACATTTCAAAGGAAAGTTTCTGTAACATTGAAGAATGTTCAGACTACCTTGCTAACTTAGAAGCTCTGATTACACTATTAACCTCAAAAGAAGTTAAAGTTCATCTTTTAGTTACTGAGGTTGCTGGCTTTACTGAGTTTGATGATATTACAAACAACAGACCAAGTTGTCAAGATTTGAAAGAGTTCTTTGGAATGATAGATAGGTTACATTCATCACAAACTGTAAATTCAGACCTCATCTCTCTAACAGTTACAGACGGAGTGAAGAAAAGTCTAGACTTTTATGAGGAAGGAGTTTGTCAAGGACATTTGTTTGAATACTATTTCTTAGAACTTTTGGAACTTAAGAAATACCTAGATAAGTAAGAGGAGAGAATTCTCCTCTTTTTATAATTTCTAAAAAAATTAATGTAACTAAAAAAAGTTACTAGAAAGAAGGAAAGTTAATGATTGAAAGAAAACAATCAAAAATTTGAAAGGGCTTTGAGTTCTCTTAAGGATTTTTTTGTTTTTGAAGGAAGATAAGTTGTACCAAAAAAATTATTAAGTAAGGTGGATAAAGACAACAATAATAAAGTTGCAATGATTTGTTACTTTGATAATAATTTGAACTTGGTTGACATTCATCTTTCTGAATTAAACAACAGTCAAGAAATTTGGAATATCTCTGTTGATTATTATTACTTTATTATTGAAGGTTATTTATTTACTTCCATCCTGAATCAGTTACAGATGAGGAAGAATCATTTAGCTGGAAATATTTTTGACTGAAAAAGAGTTGAGTCAATTAGATGATGAATTAAATCTCATCTTAAACTCTGAATTGAAATTCTATCTGGATAATACAATAAATTATTTTGTAAGTCAAATTAATTCTTCAGTTGGAGTGATACCTCAAAACACAAACCACTTTGTTATTAGTAGTAATTTTTTAACTCCAAATTTAACAAGAAAAGTAATGATTAAACTAAAGCTAAATGATGAACTTGCTTTAACAATTTCACCAGAACTTACAAATGAAACCACGTTCAAGGACGTTCAACAAAGTTCACTTTACTCTCTCTTTGAAAAGTTCAATCCTGAATTTATTACAGAGAAGGAAAGGTATTTAGAAGAATGGGTGAATAGTGAATACATTGAATCTTACCCAGCTTACACTTTCATCAACTCAATTGGTCCTACCTTCAAAACTTATCAAATAATGAGTGATAAAGTTAAAGAGAGTGGGTATAAAGAAAGTTCTTTGGCAAATCTGAGTACTGACCACTTGAAATTTCATTTACTTCATCTGTTACTTCTCAAAGATAAAACAAAAATTATTGAGGAATTAAGAGATTCTGGAATGGTTAAATATCTTGTGTCTATACTGAAAACATTTTTTGAATTTAAAGGTTACATTTCACTTTTAGATGATTACTATGAACAAACTGAATTTTTGGAATTATTTACTGTTTCTGGTCTGGATTGTGCTAGTTACTACTCATTTGATAAAATGTTTTCTAAATCTGATTTTAATCAAATTCAAGAATGGTTAGTTGAAGAAGTTGCTAAAGAATTTGAAATACAATTTTCTGAATTAATCTTTAATATTGATGTAGATAAACATTTCAAAAGCACTTCAGACATTAATGAAAGTAAATTTGATTTCCAAAAACTTCTTGGGTTGATTTTAAGTCGAACAAATTTGAAACTTAAAATTTGTTTTGATGATTTGAAATCTTACTTCACTGAAACAGATACAGAAGGGGAAGTTATATCCTATCACCTGAGAGATTTTACAAATCTTCACGAAGAGTTTGGTGAACGAGTTTCTTTTGAAGCTCAACCAATTGATGTTGAAGCCCTGGAGTACTACAAATTGGGAGCTGAAAAAGGGTTCATTCAAACAGATACTCTTGGTGAAATCAACTTGTTGTTGCCTTTGTTAAAACAATAAAAAAGAGAACTAATGTTCTCTTTTAATTTTTGAATAAATTAGTGAGTTTTAACTCCACTGCTAAATTAAAGAACTCTTTCAATTTAGGAAGTTTTTGGTAAAGTTCTTCATTCAAGTGAATGTGGTTAGGGAAGGACTGGTTGTCAATACCTTCTAAAGTTAAGGCTAGTTTGTTTGCCAAAGTTGGGTAGAAGTATTCAACAAGCATTCCATCTTCAAACAAAACTTCTAGATTAAGATACTTGTTATTCAAGAAAAATCTCTCAAAGAACATATCATCATTGTAATCTTTATTTTTTTGATAGTAATAGTAAAACTCAGCAAAAGTTGTGAAGTCAATTTCTGACTCAAGAGCTTTACCAAGACCAACCGCCTCAAAGAACTCACTTTGAACTTCAGCAAGATATTTTACTACATCTTCAAAAGTATTGGTATAAATTGTTCCCAAAAATCTTGAATACAAAGTATAAACTTCATCAGGTGTAAAGTTCTCAAGACCAATTTGACCAACAATTTCCTTACCAATATTGTAACTCATTCTGAGGTGAAAAAGTTGGTTAAAATCTGGAACAACACTTCTTAAGAACTTAATTCCTTCAACTTTACCACCACAAATTTTAAATAGAGATTCAAACAATTTGTTCATTTTTGAACACTCTGTTTCTTGAACAGTTTCTACTTTGTTTCTCAACTCTTTTTTCTTTTCAAGAAGAGTATCCACAATGATTTTTTGCCATTCCGTTTCTGGTTCAGTTTCAGAAACCTGTCTGTACCAAATTAAGGCTACTAAATTAAAGGTTTTAAAAGTAGATACTGTCCAAGTATCTTTTAACTTTAGTGGTGAAAATGGAAGAGTGAAAATCTTCTCCCACAAACCATTCTCTTTCTCATCAGACAAGTCTTTTCCACCCTTCAACTTAAGAATCATTTTGTTGAGGGGAAGTTGAGCCAATTCTTCTAAGGAATAGTTATTTAACACATTTTCAACCTCTTGAGAGGAACGTAATTCAAAACGAGCAATTTCGTTTGAAGGCATCTTTTGTCACTTCACCTTCATCATCACCAATTGAATCAATTTGGTGAAGTTCAAATCGTTCCTTTAAGTAGTCAAAGAAAAGTGTCAAGTACCCTCCTGTATTAGTTCTAGTTAGGGAGATATTCTCCTCTGAAACTTTTCCAGAGAGGTACTCCAACTCACTCAAAATATCCAATTGGGTTTGATTCAAACCGCCATTATTGTTAATCATAAAAAATTCCTTCTTTCTTTTGTGATAATTTATCACGATTATTTTTCTTAATTATAAAAAGGGAATCAATAAAAATCCCTTTATTATTTAACTTATAATATTTTTATTAATGAATCAGAAGCAAACGTAACTTAAGTCCTGATTCTAGGAAATTAATTAATTCCAATTTATTTTTTTGAGATAAAAATCATCAAAGTGAATGTGGTCAGGCAGATTTTCATCCTCTAACAGTTCTAGTAGAGGGAATGCCAAACCTTTTGTTGCAAGTTCTTTGATGGTGTCTCCTGTTCTGGAATAACCAATTGTTAAATCAAGATACTTGTTGTTTAGAACAAACTTCTCAAAGTATTTTTTTCATCTTTTTTTTGTTTGTTCTCTTCTTCTGTTAAAATAATCTTTCAATTTAACAAAGTCAATTATTTGAATTTTTAAACTGAATTTTATCAGTGATATTCTTTTGAGAAAAAATCTCTTCTTGATGTTCCCAAAAATATTTCCAAGCAATAATTGGGGTAGCCTTGTCAGTCATTTGTTGGTAAACATTTTTATAAAGGTGAAGGATTTCTTCCTTAGAAAAATTCTCCACTCCAATCTTTTGAAACAGAAGAATTGTCATTTCTTCGTTCTTAAAGAAAGTTTTTTCTAAAAACTCACCAAGTGGAATAACACTTTTTAGAAACTCAAGCCCTCCATTTTTACTGCCACAGACTGTAGTTAACCTTTTAAAGAAAGAGTTAATATCTCGCTCCGTTCTAAAAGCGCTGAAATTACTTTTATAAAGAGGTCGTTCAGACTCAAGGTTCTCTACAATCAACTTCAACCAATCAGTTTTCAATTCAACATTTTCTAGGTAAGACAATTTTCGTTTAAAATCAATCAGCCGCCATTGGTTGAAATAATAACTTCCATACATCTTTAAATGCTCCTGTAGCAGTTTCAGAGGACGAAATTCTGATACATCTAAGTTAGATTGAATAGTACTTGAATCATCAGTAAAATCTTTGCCACCTTCTAATTCCAAACGAATTTTCTGAAGAGATGTCTTAACTAAATCATTGGTAGAATACTTCTTGAGAATTTCTAAATACTCTTTTTTAGTATCATAGTTGAAAATGGCAATCAATCTCTTAAGTGGATTCAGTCCCAATGTATCATTATTGTGAAGTTCAAACTGCTCCTTTGAGTAGTCAAACATAAATTGAGATATTTTTCCACCAGAACCTTCACCAAAAATCGGAACTTCCTCTGTAACAAATTGAGAGAGGTATTCCAACTCTTCAAGAGTAATTTCTTGTTCTTTTGTTCTTGGAACTTTGTTTGTAATCAAATTTACCTTCTTTCTAGCAATTTTAACATTGCAATTTCTTTTTTTATTAATTATAATTTTAGAAAATTGAAAAAGAAAGAAGGAATGTTATGAAAGAACATTTTAAGAAAATTAATTACAAGTACCCTATGCCTGAAACAAATTCAGCTTTGGAATTTATTCTTTGGCGTTTCAAAGAATTGGGAATTACAATGGACGAATTGGCAACAATTGTATTTGAAAGCCAGAAAGGGTACTATGAATACAACACGAACGCACTCCAAGTGACAGAATGTGAAGAAGCCATCAAGAAAGTTCTTCTCAAACGGGAAATTCAACAGGTTTTGCTTACAGCTATCAACTTGGACATTATGAGTGAACAAGGTTTGTTGTTGGAACCACTTCAAACAATGGTCTATACAGACCAAGGAACCTTTGGAGTTGATGAGGTTTTGATTCACTCTGCTCAATTGTTTGGAGCAATTGGAATTGCTAATGCTTTCCAACTGGACAAGGATAAACCAGGAATCATTGGAAAAATTGACAAGATGGGTAAGAGCACCACCTACTCTTGTACCTTCCTTGACGACATTCTTTGTGTCGTATGTGGTAGTGCGATGGGTAAAATCGCTCATTCACACGGTTTAGAAGAGGAAGAAAAACGAAATCTTCCAAAAAAACTTGAATTATTATCACAATTTTAGTATAATGGAGTGGGAGCTTCCCACTCTTTATTTGTTACAGGAGGAAACATTATGAGTCTACAACAAATCCAGAATGGCTATCTTAGTCAATCTCACTTCAAACAAATCACTCAACTGAAACAATTACAGGACGAGAGTTCCTTTTCTGAAATTGTTAGAGGGGGGGAAGAACTCAAAGTTGGAATAGATTTGAATTCAAATAAACTAAATATTCTAACAATTGTATTCAGTGATTTTAGACAACCTGTTCAATTTTCTTGTCAACGACTAAACGAATTACTTGTTAAAAATAAAAAGTACAAACAACTTCCCTCACCAGATAAGAATTATTTGTACTGTTTTGAATTGTTTCTTCTTCAGGAGTTTAAGAAATTGGTTGAAGAAACACCCTTAGAATTTGGTGGTACAAGAATTATGAAATAGACATAATTTCATAATTCAAGATTATTTTTCGTCCGTGACCACAATGACTATTTCATCTTTAAACAGATGAACATTTCAATTTCATTTACTTATCAGTTTCACCACGGAGGAATTACAACTTCAAAGAAAATGAAAAGTTATTTTGATTTGAATTTCCAAACAGAGCCAGACATCAATCACTTGGTCTTATTCTGGTTAAGTGAAAATACTATGCTATTTTATTTTATCTTTTAAAAGCATCCCTCTACGAGCAATAACATAAGAAGCTCCAGAGTGTATATTTAATTTCATTTTTTTGAACAATATTTTTGTTTTGCTATCCAACTTGTCCAAGCTGGATTTACCTTATGTAAGAAAAATTCTGTTTTTTTAACACATTTAGAGGTTATAATTGAATCAAATTTTTGAATAAGCAAGAGATGACAACATTTCATTATACTTCTTCCCCTTTTTACTAATTAAAGTATCTTTCTTTTTGTTGAAGTTAAGTTTTTTTCTATTACTAAATCTTTACCAGTATCTAAACAATAATCTTTTTAATTTTTGTTGTGATGTGTTGAAAAATCATTTGTTGTTTGATTACCTTTACTATATTGATATTTTATATTAAAAAGTATTTATCAAGTTGCCATACCCATCTGTTTCACTGACAGATACAAAACCTTTATTGAAGTCTATTCCTATCACACCATAACTATTTCTAGTAACACACAAATCTTTATTATGTTTGAAGTTATATATGATTTGCAAAAAGTACTTTTATCATTTTTTTGAACTTAATTCTATAAGTTAAAAGCACTCTCTTTTTGTTCTTAATAGTTTTTTTCAATAAGTTGGTATAATTTTTTTGTTGTTAAATTTAAATTGACCATAAACAAATTTATCATTTGCTAAGTCAATCTCTTTTTCTGATTCTAAAAATAAAATTGATTTATTTTTAGGATTGTATTTTACCTGAAAGTTATTGTTACAACCACCATCACCAGCTCTACCTAAAAAAATAAATCTCACTATCTCGTTTTTTTTAATAAACTCTTTGTAATCTTTTTGTAGTAATTTTTTTTCGTTCCAAAAACAGACTTTATATTTACCTGTTTCAATTTTTCTCTTCAAGATTTTTTTAGTTTTTTTGTTTTTTTTAGTGTTCAATTTATTTTGTTTCCAATATTTTTTTATTTTTTTAGATTTTTTTGTATTTAGTATGATTGAATTTTTTTAGAACCATTTTCAAAATCAACTCTTTGTAAGATTCTCTCATCTTTTAATTTAGTTAATTCTTTTTCAAGAGCAAAAAAATCTTTCTCTCTAAGCTTTTTCCTCTCAAATTCTTTTTAATGATTTTATTGATTCAAAAACGTCCCAACATATTATGTAATATTGCATCAATAGCTCGACTGGTTAAGTTAAATTCTTCTTTCAGTTGAGCGTGAATAATATCTCTATCTTTCAGAGTAATTTTTTTCCATTTTTTTTATATGGTAATTTTTTTGATTCTATGAAATGTTAATCTCTGAATTTTTATTAAACAATTTAATATAATCAGCAATGTATTTACCAGCCAACTGATTATATTTTTTTATTTAATTTTAATTCAGTTGTTATTGTAAATACATTACTCATTTTAATGACTCCTTGTTTTTTTATGACTTCTTGAATTGTATTTTCTTCCATCACTTATTATACATAAATATTTTTTTGAAAAAGTCAAGTAAAAAAATGTAGAATGATGATGTATTTAATATACATTTTTTTCTACATATTTTATCACTTAAGACAAAACAAAAAAGGGAAATCAATCCCTTTTTATTTTTCTAAAGTTTTCAGATAGTCACTGGCAATCTGAATTTCTTCTTTGGAGTGAGGTGACAAATTCTCATTCATTTCAATGTAGAATTTCACTAACTCCTCCTCTGAATCAAATTCAGTAAAAACAATTTGTACCAAGTGATTTTCAACTTGACTGAGCTGTCGTGGTGGCAAGTTATACCAGTAGAAGTCCTCATCTTCAAGAGTTACAGGGAAGGAGCCATCCAAGAATTCCTGAACAGCAGTAAATCTCTGCTGACCATCAAACAACAAATCATCCAATTCAGCATTATCTGAACGGTTGATATAGTAAGTTCCAGTTGGAAGCCCACGAAGAATGGATTTGATAAGAGAAGCCTTTTGTTCAACTGTCCAAACTGAAGGACGTTGGAAGGCAGGAATCATTGAAGGGTTGGAATTTTTCCCCTGAATATAATCAGTCATTCGATAAATAGTCATTAGGTCAATTTCTGCAAAACTCATTGTGTTACGAGTACAGTGAAGTTCTGAGAATTTCTTGGGGAATTTCTTTGTAAGACCCTTTTCTTTGGTTTCTTCATCACTCAGAAGATTTCCTTGAAACTTTTGTTGACTTTCAAAAATCTTCATTGCCCGTTCCAGTTTTTTCTGAAACCTCTGCTCCAACTGTTCTAGAAGAGGAGCTTCTTGATTGAGGATGAATTTGAAAGAAATCAAACCTTGTTCACCAATGTAAGTAAAACTACGATTGGTTAGAAGATTATGAAGTTTTTGAATTCCATCATCCTTCAATTTCTTTTTGAATTCCAACGTTACAATTGTGATAGTTTGTCTATCTACTTTTTGTTTTGCTTCTTCCAATTCTTTTTGGATTTTAGTGAAAGCAATTGTATCAAATGGAATTGTCACTTCTTCAACTTTAGAATAAACCTCCCGAACGGAACGTTTTAAGATTTTAGTCATTATTACCTTCTTTCTAGTGAATCTTTGTTCACTTTTTATTTTTAAAAATTATAAAAAGAAAAAGGAGATACATCTCCTAATTCATCATTTGCAAAAATTGGTCTGAAGTCTTCCCTGCCCAGATTGAAAGTTCTTTTTGATGGTTGAGGAATAAATCCTTCTCCTCATCTGTAACTGTTGCAGTTACGTCTTCTCTTTCACTCTTAACTAGTTCAGAAAGGATTCTGCTTTGGATGGAATAACGTTCAATGGATTTTGCGTCACTAGTTAAAGCTGTTTTAAGAATATCGAGACAGGAACGAATTCCAAAGAAGGAAACTAGATTCAAATTGTAGGTGTAGATGAATACATTCATCAACTGTCCTGTATCAGTTTCAGTTGAGATAATCTCCTCCTTAATCTGTTTCAGGAGGAAATCCTTAAATCGTTCTAGATACCGTTCACCAAATGTCTTATTGAATTCTTTTTCAGAATATTTTGTGGAATCAGACACGAACAATTCAAACTCTTCCTCAAGAGAATTCGTTAGAATGGTGAGGGAAAGTTGGTGAGTATCAATCAGGTGTTGTTTTTCAGACAAGTTGTTCTTATCCAAATTTTGAACCAAATTTTCCACTCGTGCAATTGCTTCTTTACAAAGTTCCACAACGTGTTCAGAAGTCAATTCTTCGTTTCCTCTACTGAAGAGAAAAATGTGGTTGTTTCCAATTTTGTCTTTAATGCCCCTGACTGTAACAGTTAGTTGAATGTCACAGGTGTCATAATAAACATCTTTGGGTCCGATGAAATTCACCACCTCTGTAACAGATACAGAATGGTTATCCAATCCGTCTGAGAGTCTTTTTAGTACGTGTTTCATTTTGCTTACCTCGTATAAATTATTTCCTCATCTTATTGTATCATATTTTTTGTATTTTATCAAATAGTTTTATAATTTACAAAAATATCGATAAAATGAAAGAAGGAAAACTTTATGATTAACAAGGAAAGTACAAAGGATAAAAATATCCTTTTGCTAGACCACATTGAAGAAAAAGCAAAAGACTTCAAGTGGGACAAGATTCCTCTCAAAACCTCTTCAGAGAAGATGAAGAAGACTGATGGCTTGATTTCTTACACTGTTTGGTATGACTATATCAAAGATGAGGTCGTTGTAACTTCAATTAGTGAAACGAATCTTTATTTGTGGGAATATTATAAAATTAATGAATTGAATTGGTTTAAGAAGTTCTACACAATGGGTCGAGCTGACTTTGGCAAAGAAAAACTAAACTCAGATTATCGAGTGTTACTGTTCCCTCAAAGTCTTAAGAAGTTAGTAACTTTTTACTGTCCAGACAAAGATATTCTTTCTGAAGATGTTCAAGAAATCATTCAGTACAGTCTGAATTGGAATCGAGCAAAATATCTTAAGGTGAAAGAAGTTCCAGGGATTGGTCAGAACTTAAGTGACTACTACCCACAAGTTAAAAATATTTTTGAGCCAGTTGGATTACGTATTCACAATCTTACCAGTTTTGGACCAACCCACTCAATGGAAGAGTTCAGACCAATTGATAGCACCCTATTACTAGAATATTATCTTATTAAAGATGTGGAACCCAAGTCTCAAATTGTTACAGAGATGAAAGAATTAATTCTTCAACAAATGCAGGACTTACTTGAGACTCCACCAGTAGATGATTGGAAAATGGCTACTCAATTAGAGGCAACATTTGGGTTGGTTGAAATTTCAAGACAATTCAAACTTCATCCAAAAATCAAACAGTATTTACCAATTAGGATAGAAAGGAAAGATAATGAGAACTCAAAAGAATAATTTTTGGGACACCTTTCAACTGGTGATTGACCAGTTACCCAATTTTGAGTCCTTCTCAGAGGATATGTGTGAGAATTTATACATTGATTTTGAGAAGAAAGAACTCACTTCTGAACCAGTTGCAGGGGCAACCCTATACATTGGTTTCTATATTGGTTTCAGTCCTGAAATTGTTCAAGAGGATTTAACTTCCCAACTGAAACAGTTAGAGAGTTGTCTTCCCTATCTGGAATACTCCAAGGAGAAGATTGCTGCTGGAATTTATCCAGAAGTAATGTGGCACTGAAACAAATAAAGAGGTAGAATGTTCTTTACCTCTTTTTATTAGTTAAAAAGTTAACTTGTTTGATTTTTTGTAAATTATCCTTTACTCCATCCAGACTGCATTTATAAACGTTCAACATTTTCAAGCGTTCTTTTGTCTGTTGTCTCTTTTGACATTTTTCAGCAACTTCAAGATGGAGTTTTAGTTCAGCAATCTTTTGAGAGATTCCTTGAAAGAGACTTTCAATTCCTGTGGATAGTAGTCCTTCAAAATCATCATCTCCAATGTACTCGTGACATTCATTCCAAACACCTTGAATGCTGTTGAGAGCTACACCTTCAAGTTTATTCAAATTTGTTAATTTGTAGTAAACTGTAGATTTACTTTTTTCTACCAGAGTCAATAATTTTAAAAGAGATTTTGCTTCTGGTGAGTTGACAGAATAATCTTCAATGATTTTTTCAACATCCTTATCTGTAATTGTTACAGTGAGGGAAAGCTTGTTAAATAGTTCCAAAAGATTTTCTTCTTCCACGAAGTCCACTAAACCAAGGAAAAATTCTGGGGATAGTTCTCCACTCTTGATACTTCGCATTGAATTATGAATCAATTTTGCTGAAAAGTCCACATCTCGTTCAATCATCTTTTCAAATTTTAAGTAACTTAACAGAAACTTATCAACTTTGAAATAGTTGTTTTTTGAAAGACTTGTGAACAATGTATCAATCTCATCTTGACTAAGAAGGAGAGAAAACATTTTAAATAGTTTTTCAACTTCTTCTTTGTGTTTAGCTTTTAGTTTAAGAAAATTGGATTCAAAACTGTAAGCCAAATTAATTCCCAACGAAGTCCTTAAAGGACTTTTTGAATCATAATCTGGAATTAGATTTTCCATCAAACTGTTCTTAAACAATTTCAGGAAGAGTTTATCTTCTTCTGAATCAGATTCAGAAAGGGAGATGAAATCAAGTGGCTTTATTAAAGAGAAAAATGCTTCCATTGCAGTAATGTCTCCAGGTTCTTCTGTTGGGTTTTGGAGCCAATCTTGCTTATCTAAAATAAGATATTTATCTACATTCATCAAAACACGATATTCATCTGATTCACGAAAAACAAAATCATAAAGAATGGAGTTTTTTGTTTCCTCATCTTTCAAAAGATAATTTTTCACAACTTCAGAAAGTTTTTGATAAAACTTATCTAAAACAAGACTCACTGAAATTGGTTGATTGACTGAAATTGTAAACTTCAGATGATTGTGATTAGGAAGATTATCATCCTCTCCACGAAATGAAAACCACATTTCTTGGGTGAAATAATTGAAATGACCTCTAAGATTTACTTCAACATTATAACTTTTTTTGAATACAGATATAGTCTTTTTGCATACTTAAAAGGTTGTCAAATCTAAAAATTAAATTCTTCTTCACTAACCTCTTTACCAAAAAGATAAAAAAATGATAATTTTTCTCTTTTTGGATTTCCTTACAAAAATCAATTAACTGATTTTCAATAAAAATTAACTAATTTTGTTGGTTGATTTTTTTACTAACTCGCTAGTAATCATTCTTTCCTTCTTTCTAATGTGATATTTTTATCACAATTCATTTTTTTGTAAATTATAAAAAGGGGTTTTTCTTACCCCTATTTTATCAAAATCTTTTTGAGTTGTCAATTGCTTCTAGGATTTCAGGTACATTACTATACCAATTTCTGTCAAGAAAATCATCTTCAATCCCTTTTCTGTAATAGATTAGAGTTTGGTACTCCTTTTCTGAAACAGTTACAGAGATGTTGTTTTTGAATTCTTGCCACAAATGACAGATGTCATAAAGAATGAAAGACAGATTGTCACGTTCGTAGTCAATGGTTGTGTAAATTGATTTTATACCTTCCAAAGTGATATTAAGTTTGACGTTTTGGTGTTCAACCAATTTTTTCATTACATCAAAGAATGTTTGATTAGAACGACTTAGGTTCAGATATTTTGAATCTGTAATAAGAATGTTCATAAATTCCCCTTCTTGAAATTGTTCCAGGAGTGGAGTTGATAAATCCTTATCATCAAACAAATGAAGAATGAAATCTGTGAAAGAATCATAATCATTTTCATCTCCAGTACTAAGCATATCTGCTCCACAGGTTCCCTCATCTACCGTAAGAAGAAAACGTATAAGGTTAGATACAAACTTCAAAACAAGTTCCCTTGTTGAATCTTGATGGTAGAATCTTGTGATAAAAAATTTAACAACTCTTTCTATTTTTCCGTCAGAAAAAGTGAAATAACATTTCTTTAACTTTTTTGTATCAGTTTCAGAGATGAGGGTTTGATTCCACTCAGAAAATAATTTGATGAAATCTTTATCAGACCAGAATGGAATTTTTGTATTAAATACAAAATCATCATTTTCAAATATTTTTAATTTCACCTTTTTAAATTCAGAATTGAATTTTTCCCAAAGGAAGTAAGGTGATAAACCATCAAGTTGTCTATCCACCCCAACTGCTGTTGATATATCATTCCACTTTGTTAGTAGAAATTCTGATGTCTGTAATTGTTGGTAGACATCTTTGACATCTTTTGGTGATAAAAAATTACTACTAAAAAATAGTTTAGAGTCAAATTGCCCCTCTGAAACCTCATTGTAATAGTCCCATTCAACAGGACCCATCCAAGGTTTGAAGTAGGAACCTGTAAAATAAGTATCTAGTTGGTCTAGAAAACGTTTCAACTCAGTATTGAAAAATAGCTGGATTTTATCTTTAATTTCAGAAGTTACCTTATTATCAACAACTGCCTCCATAATAGGTTCAAAATTTGATATGTTGGTAATTGTAATGAAGTAGTCTTCTTTTGATATATTATGAAATGTTGACCAGTTAACAATACTAGAATCTTCATAATGAAGTTTTTCCTGACTGAAAAATCAACTTGTTTGTTTTTAGATTCAAGTGTAACGTTGATGAATTGAATATCTTTCAATTTCAATTTCTTATCCAGCAAAAAAATAAAACACTTTGTCTTTCATTTACAAATTGTTTATGTTCCTTCAAATCAGACAGACTTTTTGTCAACAACTCCTTCATTTTTTTGAATTTTTGATTGACGTTGAGTAAAAAAACTTCTTAATCTCCTCAATGGCAATTTGAAATTTTTGATTGTTTATTTCAATCATTTTATTTCCTTCTTTCTTTTCATTTTTTTCTAAATTATAAAAAGAGGCATCTGCCTCTTTGTTAGTTATTAACTAGTTTCAACCATTTCAAGAATTTTTGAAATAGATACAAATACATCATCTTTAATGTACCCTTTATCCAACCCCTCCTGGAAATATTTCAGAGCTTGGAATTCTTTGTCTGAAACAGTTACAGAGATGGAATCAGGATACCTCTTCCAAAAAGTGATACAATTCTTCAAAAAACTAAGTAGTCCTCATAATAATTTCTAGCGTGACAAATCAAACTGTCATAGATGTTGTATAGATGTAAAGTATATTTTACTTTTTTTAGTGATTAAAATAGATTCAAGAACAGTTACAAAATTTGAACTACTAAAACTATCAGAAATTTTTTTCATATTTCAAATCATCAACAGGTACAATCATTTCTTCTTCATCCTTAAAGTGTTGCAAAAACAACACTAAGATGGAACTGTTTTAAAAATTTTTGTTGAGAAATTATCAAGTTCACAGACTAGATTCGTTTCTGAATTTGAATATTGACTATAGGATTTTTAGTATCAGTCTAATCAAGTTAGCAATAAATTTAGAAAAATTGATAATCATCTTTTTAAAAACAACTGTTTGATTTTCGTTACGATAATTAATTGCTAGTTTTTTTATTATAAATTGAGATGGTACTATCAAAAATTAAACCTCATTCTATCATAAAACTTAGTCAATCTTTGTTCATTCTTTTTCATTTTCTACAACTTGGTTTAATCTTTCATAAAGATACTCTGGAGAAGTATTTAACCAAACTAGAGCAGGAATTTGACCAACAACTTCTTTGTCAATGTCAAAAAAATTTCTTCCTTGACTGTAACAAATTCAGGATTGAAGTACTCCCACAAATCATAAAAAGTTGTAAATTGAGTGAAATTTTTTTCTTTATCTGGCAAAGTAACAAATAATTCTTCAGTATATAAATTTACACCTTCTTCAGATTTCAAAGTTGAGTAAACTTCTTTCACATTAGTTTTGGTTAAAAAGTTACTACTGAAGAAGAGGGATGGCTTCACATCTGAAACAATTTTGGAATAAGGTTCCCAAGTTCGAAGATATGATAAGTTAAAGTAAGTACCTAAATGATTTAAGATTTTTTTCTAATTCAGTATTGAAGAAAAGATTAACCTTATCTTTATCAGAATTTGATGAATCTTTTCCTGCAACAATTTTTAGCTAAGGTTTGATAAAGATTTCCCTTACTATTTTCGAGGTCAACAAGAGAAATCCAAAAATTCATCCTTTGGAATGGACTTAAAGAAGGTCCACGATGTAAGATGACTTGAATTTAAAAAAATCTCTTATCTTTTTTTCTAGAAAAGGAAGGTTTACAAATTCTACTTTTGTTAATTTTACATCATCTCCCTTAAATCTGAAAAAGAATTATTCTTTTAGTTGTTTCAGCTTCAATAGTAAAATCTTTTTTTCTTTCAAAAATTTCTAACAAAAATCTTTTTCAAGTCTTCTTGTAAGTCACTTGGTTGATTTTTAAAAATTTATCAGAAATTTTTGAATATTTGAAATAGCCATTTTAATTTTTTTGACTTATTTTCAATCATTTAATTTTCCTTCTTTCTTTTTTTGTTTTTTTAGAAATTATAAACCACCAGAAATCTTGACTTCTGTTATATTTTTCTGATATAATATTTTTTTAGGAAGAAGGTTACAGAAAGTTTAATTTAAAACCATTTTTCCATTAGAATAGACAATTTCAAAAATGTCTATTAGAACAGAAAATAAAAGAAAAGAGGATTTTGTATTGAATAAATTTAAAACAGCATTAAAGACACTCACTTCTGTATTTATTACAGCACTAGTTGCCTTGCCTGCAATTGTTACAGCAGATACGATTCAGGTAAACAGTATTGAAGAAGTCAGTGTAGGAAAATTAGAACAAGTTAAACGTAATGTTCTTCACACCCAACTGGATTCACAGGGAAGACCTTATCAATCCACCTTCATTGGTAATGATTACTACCAAGTTGGAAAACGTGTTGGGAACCCAAGTGAACCACAAAATTTGATTGGGTCTTGGTATCAACAAAAAGTGAAACAGAACGGTAAAAGTGTTTACTTGTGGGATAGGGGACACCTGATTGGCAATCAGTTTGCTGGCAAGATTTCAAATATCTCAAGTAACATTACTGGTCAAACAAGTTACACCAACCAAAAACTAATGACGTACTTTGAGGGTGGAACTAAGAAGTCAAATCCTAACGCACTGGATAACTGGCTCTATCTTCACCCGAATTACTATATTGAATATCAGGTAACTGCAAACTACAGTAAACCAACAGATAACTACCCAACAAGTATCACCCTTCGTTATCGTGGACTAGATAAATCTGGAAATCCAATTCGTATCCGAATTCCAGACAGTAACCTTGAAGGAATTGGTAAACAACGTGAGGAACAATTTGAATTCACCTCAGTTGACGTTCAAAATATTATGCCTGGATACACTATCAATTACGAAACTGGAACAGCTACAGTGGGAGGAAACTCTCCTGTAGCTTCTTCAGATAGGAAAGTTTTTAAGACAGTAATCAAAAGAGATTTTGAAGTGAAAATGATTATTGATTGGTTCTTTGGTCTCTTTAAGTAGGAGGTGATAAAATGATTAATGGTAATAGTTATATCGAAATACCTATTTTGAAAATTGTGGAAGATGTTCAGAAGTTAGATGAATCTACTATTCTGGAACAGTTAAAGGAACTTCCAAGACTGAAAGAGTTTGAGGAGAGGATTTTAAATTTTAAGAACAAAATTGAAGAGGATAGTTTTGGTCTCTTCAAATCCTTACTAGAAACTCAACTTGGTTTGAAAAAGAAGAAAAGAGGTGGGGTGACATTTGAAGAATTTGTGACTGATGGAGAGTATAGTGGAAATAAGTTTCTTTTCTCACCAACCCTCAACTTCACTTACCAAAAAGAAATTGTTCCTATTGAGTTATCCTTCTTCTACTCTACCAAACAAAAGAAGATTGTAGATGAATTCATTCCTAACGATTCTGTTCGTGTTCTTCGTTGTGGAAAATTCTTATCAACCAAGTCAGGAATTAAAGGAAAAGCAGCCAAAGAAATCTATAAAATATGGTTGGGACTTTCTTCTAACTTTAATGATTTCTATTCTGTAATTGCTGAAGAAATAAAGAAAGAACTTCTGAAACTGTCCAAGAAGTGGGTACTTGAATCATCAGGAACTCAAGATTTGAGGTACGTTTTTCTTCACAACAAAAAATATACATTCAGTCCAGTTAAAGCTGACCTCACAATTCCTCTCTCCTTCTGTAACAATTCCAGTATTGAGGAATTTATAAAATATTCTTACAGTGGACGTGAGTTACAACTAGTTATTGATTTTATTGAAAATCCTGATGGGTTGAAAGAAGAATTCAATTTGGATGATTCTGAGATTGAACGAGTTCAAAACATTATCAAAAAAGTTGCTCGAAATGTCTACTTTGAAGGTTGTGACTTATTGGAAGAACTGTTTGGTCAAAGTGAACACACCCTTCTGTGGTTAGAACAAACAAACAATCACTATCTCCTCAATAAAATCAAATTCTTAAAAACCTTTAAATCTAAATTCCCTTATACTGACCAACATATTGACAAAATTTTTGATGGTGGAAGGTTTTCTATCAATAGTTTATTAAGTAATAGTGGAAAATATTGTGATGTATTTGGAAAGGGTAAGGAAATCCAACCACGAAATAATTTTGGTCTCTATCAGTTCTTACTGGAAAACAAAGAAAAGTACCCTCAAATAAATACCTCTTTAGATGAGTATATAGAAAAAGGAAATATTATACTTGACATCAAAGAGTTTAAAGGTGACTTCACGAAAATTCCAGCCCTCTACAAATTTACCCTTAACCAATTGGGTTACATTAATGTGAGTATTGATTCTCTCTGGGGCGAGAGTTATCGTCATAGTCAGAACCAAGAAAAACTCACCACCTCTGAAATTGTTTTAGTCTTGAAATCTGTTCCTGCAACAATTGAAGGACTGTCTGTCCACTTTTTTGTGAAGGATGAAAGTGAAAAGTCTATTCAAAAGTTACTGCAATTCTTGAACTTTATTGAGACTGATGATAAGTCTTCCCTCCTGTATCAGGTTCAGGAGAGGGGGGAAGAATGTATTGGGAACGAAGTAAGGTACAAATATATTCATCCAACTGAAAATAAGTCAACAATTATTTGTAAATTGGAAGAAACTCCCGTTCTGTGGAGTCTGAATTAGGGGAGTCTTTCCCTTTTATAATTTAAGAAAAATTGTGAGGAAACTCACTAGAAAGTGTTGTCTTATCTAAAAATGATGGTGACAAAATAATTGAAGAAGAGTTAGTAAAAGATATTATTTCAATTATTCACTCTTTCTCTGAAAAACTTTCTGAAATGAGAAGGAAGGGGGTGAAACCTAAAATAGATGAAAAATTTGAAAGAATGGAGTTATAGACGACAATCTGTTGTTGTAAAGAAAGGTTCTCTTCTTTATCAAGAAATTGATAACCTATGTTTTAAAAAGTAAAAAAATCTTTTTAATGCAACTTTGTATGATGAACGTCAAACATACTTCAATACAGGTCAATTTAAATTTTATAACAAAAATAAATAAAGAGTTTGTTAAAAATAATCAACCAGATTATCGAGCCTTACCAGCAAAAGTTTCAAAAATGACTCAAATGAAAGTTGACCAGGCAATTAAAAAGTTTTTTTGGCTCTCAAAAAAATCATCTAATACAAATGCTCGTCATCACTTTCCTAAATATCTTAAAAAAAGATGGACGTTTTGTTGTAGAATATGAGAAGGGGGCATTGTCCTTTAAGAGAGAAGGTTTTATTAAATTGTCTAAAAACTAATATTTATATACCAACAAAAATTAGAGAAGACAGTTATCCAACAGGTTCGTTTAGTACCAAGAACTGGTTATTATTTAATTGAAATTCTGTATAGAAAGTCTATTCCTAAAAAAAGAAAGAAAAAAATAACAAATCAAACAAGATTTGCTTCTATAGATTTAGGGTGCGAATAATTTAGCAACAGTGACCTCAAATGTTTTTTTCAACCACTTATTATTAATGGGCGACCAATTAAAAAGTATTAATCAATACTATAATAAGAATCGAAAAAAAGAGACAAAGATTACTTCCTATCAACCAATATACCTCAAAGAAGATAAAACAACTAGAATACAAAAGGGAAATGAAATTAAATGATTACTTACATAAGTCTGCTGCATTTTTAGTGAATTACCTAGTTTCACAGACCATTGATGTCCTTGTAATTGGAACAAACAAAGGCTGGAAACAAAACATTAATATTGGCAGTCATAATAATCAAAATTTTGTAGGTATTCCTTTTTATAAATTCAAACAAATTCTAACCTATCTTTGTGAAGAAAATGGTATTGAAATCCACGAACAAGAAGAGTCTTATACTAGTAAGGCAAGTTTCTTAGATGGGGACTCTATTCCCGTTTTTACAAAAGGTGATAATAAAAAATACACTTTCTCAGGAGATAGAGTGTGTCGTGGTCTTTATGAGACTAAAAATAAAAAACTCATTAATGCTGATGTTAATGGTTCTTTGAATATTTTAAAGAAATTCATTGATAAAAACGTAACCATTGAATTCCACTGGGATAACCTTTGGAATGATTTGGTAGAGGTGTCCAGTACGCCACATAAAGTCACTGTTCCAATTAATTCATTGGGATAAACTTTTTTTGAAAGGAATTTTTTTGTAAAAAAATCAGAAAAAAATACAATTCTATATTTTATAAATTAATTTCCAACTGGTAAGTATCGTGGAAAGTATTCTGTAAAACCAAATTTTATTGAAGGTGAACCAAAAACATTTCCAATAAGTATTGAGTTACTTTCTAAGGAAGGATTTTATAAGAGCGAAATTATCATTCAACTGGCAAAATAAAAGAACTATCTCACGATAGCTCTTTTTTCTTTTCTGTAGCAATTTCAGCCAACTCCTTCAAGGGTTCTAGAAGCAATTCAGACTTAATTACTTTTGAGAAGTTAAATAGAATAACTTTTCCTCCCTTAATTTCAGTGTAGGGTTTGATGTGTTCTTCTGAAATTGAATAGATGTTAATTAAGACTTGTTGACTTTCTTCTTCATTATCAGGATTGATATGAATGGTTTCTACACCAAGTTCCTTTAAAAAACGTGTATAGTATTTGTAAGTAGAAACTGTTGGAAATTGTAACATTGATTCTCCAACTAGTACACTTCTGAGTGTGTCTGGACCAAAAATTGTTCTCATCAACTCTGTGAACCGTTTTTGGTAACTCATTTTGGAGCTAATTTCTGTACGATACACTTCAGTTTGAATTTCAAGTGTGTTATCTAAAGATTGTTCAGAAACATCCATAACAAAATTAATATCCATTGAAGAGTGAATTCCTTTGAAAATGTCTATCATTTTATCAAAGTACAATCCAATTCCTTTCAACTGAGTTTGACTATTGAATTTAAGATTGATTGGTGTTCCAACCTCAGTTAAATCCAATCTTGTGAAATAGTGTCGTTCACCAGATTTTTTAATATAATCAAGATTTGCCATTCCTTCAACAAATACAGTCTTCAATTCCTCTTCTTCAAAAATATCAGTTGGGTTCAAGAATAAGAGAAAGGGTTGAATAATTTTAAATTCAGAATATCGTTCATTGTAAAGGTATTCCTTCACCTCTGTAACAACTTCAGAATAGGTATCCTCTGTAACAGTTACAGTCTTGTAGAAAACTGTAATTGTTTTAGAAAGGGGAGATTCAATCAAAACTTCTTGAATTAAATTTAGATAGTGTTGGAATTTGTTTGTTTGAATGAGTCTTCGATATTCTTCTGGTAACGTTTTTGGTTCTGAACTTGTCAGGAATTGATTTCGTAAATCCTGAATGGCTTCCAAATCATTCCAAAGTTGTTTTTCTAACAATTTGATGGTCTTGGGAGATTTCCAAAAATTCAGTGGAAGATGAATTTCAAAACCATCAGGAGAATTTTCAGGTTTCAATCTTACCCAATCAGCAGTAGGAGTTAAAATTGCTTTCTTAAGAGAGTTTATGGTATTGTTAATGTCTTGTAAAAGAAGATTTTGAATAATCTTCACAATTTTATCTTCAGCAACCTTAAATTCATTTGAGTCAATTTCTGAGGTCAAATAATTCATCCAGTGAAGTTGGTATCCTTTTGTGATACTACTTTTGGTATAGGAAAATTTTTTAGTAACACAGGCAAGATTAATTTGGCTGAACTTATCTGTTGAAGAATTTAGTTTAAATCATAAGATTCGGTTGAGAAATCCCAAACCACTTCAAAGAACTCAATCCCTTTCAAAATCATCATTTCACGAAAATCAATTTTATTTCCTGATTTGTGAGCTGAGTGAAGTGTTTGAGTCAAACGTTTTATTATTTCACTAAAATCTTGTTGCCAAACTTTAATGTCATTTCCAAATGAGTTGGTGAGAATTGGTTGTAACCAATACTCCAAATCACCAGTTTCTTTCCCTTGTTTCCAGGCGTATCTGAAAGTCCTCCCCTCTCCAATTGTTTCAGAAATTTCTTTCTCAATTTCATCAAAGGGTTGTTTCATCCCCTCACGAATTAATTGTTTGATATTTTCTGAATTGGACAAATGCTTCTTTGTATCTTGAAAGAGATTAAGGAAGAATGGAGATGTCAAACTGTCATTTACTATATTATTATTCTTAATCAATGATTTCCTTCTTTCTAGTGAGTTGCCTCACATTCATTTCTCAAATTATAAAAGATGGGTCTCCCCATCTTAATTTGTTTCAGGTGAGTAACTGATTAGCTCACTCACGATTTCTTTCAATTGTTGCTTTTTAAATTGAGTCATTCTAAAAACAGAATGATTTTCAGAATAATCTTCTTCAACCAATTTAATGTTATCTTTTGGGATAAGGTAAAATTCTTGAAGAATATCTGCCAACTCCTGATTGGGGACTAAATACTCATCCACAGGGAGTTCAGAAAATAATTTTCTGAAAAATTTAACATTTTCTATCACAACAGTTTTTATATCAGAATCATCATCTATATACATCTGATTCAAATTCTTCTCAGAAGAATAAGTTTGAACCAATTTCTGTAATTGTTTCAGATAGGTGAATCTTTTACCTTCCAACTCATCATCAAAATTACCTTTTACAATTTCTTCTGTGTAATCATTCGAATTGAAAGGGTTAAGATAAAAAAATTAACTCACTTTCCTCAAAGTCGAATTGTTTGAATCGTTTGAAAATTTCTTTAATTTCTTCACTTGAGATGATAAAGGAACTATCTGATTCATCATTACTCATTAAATCAAAGGATAAAGAAACATCTCGCAAGTTAATTTCTTTTACAAATTCTGATTTACCTTTGAAATTTGTAACAACAAAACGTCTTTCCAAAGTCTTGATACAACTACTCAAAATATTTACCAAATCTTTTTCTTCAAAAATATCAAAGATGGATAATTGGGAAGTAAAAGGTTGAATCATTTTGTAAGGGGAATTTTCTTTATATAGAAATTCCTTCACCTCAGCAACAACTTCAGAGTAAGTCTCTTCTGTAACAGTTACAGTTGAGTGAAGCAGTTTAAAGAAACGAACAAATTGAGAATTTGTAAGTTGACAGAGATTTGAATCATCAATCAATTTAAGGTAATATTGAGCAAAATCTTCCTCAAATAGTTTTTGATAACTGTTTCTCAGTTCTGATAAATCAAACTTCATTTCTTCCTCATAAGTATAATGATTGTCGTGTTGTATCTCAAACAATTTGTAAATAAAGTTTTCTTCTAAAAACGAAATTGATTCTCTCGTCTTAAACAGTTCCAGAGGAATAGGAATGTCTTTGAAGACACCTTTTTTATACTCACAATGAATTAACTTGTGAGTTGAATTGTTTGTAACATTCTTTTTAAAGACGTTAAGAGTCTTCTTCAAATTTTCCAATAAGTTCTCTTCCAGTTCACTAAACAACTTTTCTTCAACTTCAGTAAATTCCTCTGTACCAGTTTCAGTAGTGAGATACTTTAACAGGTTCAGAAGGTAAAAACTTGGAATGTTGTAGTAAGGTGGTTCTGAATTTCGTTTAGAAAAATGAAGAGTATTTACAGTTGTAACTAAAGAATCTGAATCATTTTCAGTAAGATAAGTAATATTAAATTTATCTTCCTTCAGATTGTAAGACAACTGAAATAAACCTAATATTAATAAATGCCTTAACTCTCTTAAATCTATTGGATAATCAGAACCTTGATTCAAGTAAGACAGAACTCGATTGTGATGTTTAGGGTTTAAATGGTTTTGAAATTGACTTGCCATTAGAACTTCCAAATACTTTTCGGTTTCCTCAACATCCTCAGTATTCTCAACTTGTTCCACCAAGTATTTGAGAGTTTGCTTGTGACTAAGAAAACTTTCAATATCCTTTTCAATTTTATCAAACTCTTGCTTGAACTGTTCCAGGAAGATGGTTCTAATTCCACCACTCTTGATGAATTGTTCAGTCTTCTTGAAAATGTTAGAGATACTAGTAACAAACTTTCCTTCAGTATTTTTTGTTTTGTTAATCAAAATTTTCCTTCTTTCTATGTAGATGTTTTGTCTACAATTTATTTTTCTAAATTATAAAAGAGAGGTTTGACCTCTCTTAACTCTTCTTGATTTCCAACAAGGTATTGATACTTTCTAAAACGTTAGTAAACTGAACATCACCAATTTCTTCTCCAACCTGATTACAACTATTTGATTTTAGAAGTTGGTTGAAGGAGAGAATGTTTGAGAAACCAAATTCTTCACTAATATCATTAAGATTTGTTCTTTTGAATTCAATCTCAAAATCAAACCTATCCTTTATCATCTCAACTAGTTTATAAGTATCTTTATAAACTGTACTTTCAATATCCACAAATAACACTCTTTGAGGTTTGAAAGTATCAAGTAATAACTTAGCAACTCGATAATTGTTGAAACTTGGTTCTGAAGATGAAATGATGATTGTACTTCCAAAAGACTTTGGGTTATCAGAGAACAATTGACTTCCCTTTTTTTAGGAACTCATCAATATCTTTTGAAACTTGTTTCTGGTATCTTGGAACCAAAAACTGGTTCAAAACACTTAAGGTTCCAAATTGTAAGTGGAATACTGTTTTATTCTGATAAGTCACCTTATCTGAATACCGTTTCAGTGAATCTAAAATTAAAGAGGTTTTGATAGTAGAAATACTCAAATATTGAAAGTTCTTTCTTAGTACAAAACTTTGGAACCAATCATCTCGTAATTGTATTAAATTAGATTTTGAAAAATTCAAACTTGTAGACGATTTAACAAAGTTATTTAAAAGAGACAATACATCCTTTTCTGTAAAAAGTTCAGCCCAATCAAAAATATTCAAAAGAACATCAAGATGCTTGAATTTTTCTGTATCCTGATAAACATACTTCCTTACCTCTGCAACAGTTTCAGAATAATAGTTCCTATCTGTAATAAATTCAGGTGAAGTACCTTTCTGTAATAGCTTCAGGAAGGTGGATAAGGTGGTCTCAGAATACTTTTGAGTGATGTCTGTGTACTCTGTAACAAGTTGAGAGTGGGCGAAGTTTTTGATGAATTCTTTGATTGATTTTTCCTCAACGTCACCATTTTCAAGTTTGTAAGAAATTTCAGAAATTTTACTAGTCAATTGTGACTCATAACTCCCTTGAGATTCTTGATTGCACCTAAACTTAAAGGGAATGATAATTCGTCTGTATTCCTTGTCCTTTGTGTAGTAGTCCAAATTGGCACGAAGATTGATTAAACGATTTACGTTAAACAGGTCTCCATTTTTCACCAACCTTGTTTTCACGCTTTCTTGAATCTCCTTAAAATCTACTTCCAATTCTTGAAGAATTCTTTTGATGACTTGATTTAGTTTTCCGGTCTCACCAAGAAGAAGATAGTCTAAAATGATTTTTGCAATTCCTTTCTTGTGAGCTTTTTCAGTGAACTTAAAAAGGTTATTGACAATTCCGATTTCTAAAAGATTTTCAGAAACTTTGTTTCCCAGATAAGAAATAGAAACCTCTGAAGTTTCAACATCCCAAAAGAATTGTAAATGACTCAACCTTTTCAAGGCAATCCCAACTTCAATTGGAATACTTTTTCCTTCAAATTTTTCTAGGATTTTATCAAAAAAGTCTTCCTTTGTATCCTTTAACCAGTTGGTAAAATGTGTAAATTCAAATAATTCAGAAAAACGCCCGTTTTTATATTGAGCTTGAATGGTCCAAATATCTGGGTCAAAACCAAAAGAGACCATTTCTTCGTCCAACAATTCAATTTCCCTTCTGAAATTGTTGTAGAGGAGGTCTTCCACATCTGTAATTGCTTGAGGTGAGGACAACCATTTGCTTACCTGATTGTAAATTTTAATTAGTTCTGTTTGATGATTGTTTTCTTGTTTTCCAATCATTAGAATTTTTCCTTCTTTCTAGTAACCTTTTAGTTACAATTTATTTTTTTAAAAATTATATCTTTCTGTATCAGTTACAGCAAAAATAAAAATCAATCCTGTATTAGTTCCAGGCGGAGAACCTCATCTGAAATAGTTAGAGGAAAATAATTATCGTTCTGTAATAGTTACAGATGTGGGGGCAATTCTGAAATTGTTAAAGGGGTGGAAGTTTATTCTGTAGTTGTTACAAGGGAGGTATTATAATTACTAAAAATGAAGTGATACAACATCACTAAGAAAGAAGGAAAATATTTATGATTAAAGCTGAACAAAAGAGTAAACTGGCTGAGACAATTCACCAAATTAATTCTTGGTTGGAATCAGAACAGGCTATTCTTGATGTGAAGAAAATGCTGACTGTTTTCTTAACCAAAAATATTGATGAGGCAAAACAGATAGCTCAAAGTATTTTAAGTTTTGAAGGAACCTTTCAATACAAATACATTCGTGAAGAGTTAGATATTTTTAATAGTAACTTGAACTTATGGAGTCGAAGTTTCAAAAAGGAATTTAGTGACCCAGCAAAGGGTTTCTCTACCAAGGAATTGATTTTGAGTTTTGACAAAAACAAGCTGCCAATGTCAGTGGCTTATGATTTACGAAAGGCTCAACGTCTTCACTTCTTCTGGGATGTAGAAACAAAACAGCCTATCCTTTTAGAGCGAGAGGATGAGGTTCAAAATGTTCCAGATGGACTAATGGAAATTGGAATTGTGAGTAATCTTTTTACCTTTACTGAAAAAGGATACCAAAAAGGAATTACTAAAACTTTTCTTGACTACTTTTTTGAAGGAACAGCTCCTACTTACACAAAAATGGATTCTGTCTCAAAGAAAATTTTGAAAGAATTGAAAGTTGATTTTGACAACATTCAAAATACCTTGAAGAAATTGATTGTTCACGACAAATTTCTGAGTGGAAGTCGAGTTGTAAATTACAACACTCCTGACCACAAGGAAGTGAAAACTGAAATTATCATTCCATCTAGTTTACAATTAGACCAATCAGGTATTCAGGAACTTGAAGGAAAAATTAAAAAGGACATTACTTCCATCTCTTGCTCTAAAGATTTACTATTTGGTTATCAAAGTAGTGGACTTGCTTTTGATGATGCCTTGGAACGATTGATGAAAGAAAGTCGAGTTGTGACTTACAAGAATTTATCATCTGAAACAGTTACAGATAAGGATTTGCACACTTTCGTGAATCTACTGTATAAGGTAGCCAGCCCTGAAATTGTTACAGATGAGGTTCTTCGCTCTGAAGTTGTTGCTGAGGTGAGGGAATTTGTTTATGAAGAAAATAACTTTGACAAACACGTAAAAGTATTTCTTCGTTATTTGAAACTTCACGAAGTTTTTAAAGATAAAGATGCACTTGTACTTGTGCAAGATTTAATTTCATCTCACCAATTATTTAGATTGGAACCTTGTCGTAAATCAAAGAATTGGTCTCTTGATTTCACAATGGTAAAAAATCAATCCATTGCTACTGGTAAGATTGATGTGGGTGATATTGTTGTTCGTCAACAAGATATTTTTGATTCTATCAAATATTTATCTGAACAGTTGGATTTCACCAATCATTCAACCCTCTATTTTAGTCCTTATACTTATACAGATAAAAGGTATAATCTTTTAAATGTTGAGGAAGTTCAAGATTTTTATTGTCAAGTTGTAAAGGAACAATTTCTGAGTTGGATAAAATTTTTGGTCGAGACACCGAACATTCATTCCTTTCTGAAATTGTTTTAGACGGGGGAAACGTATCTTTATCTTCGTTTTTACAAGATGTTAATCATCTTCTGATTTTTAAAGGACTTGTTGAGAACTTGGGAATTAAAAAAATCTTTATTTCTCAAGATGTTCATTCAAGTTCCTTATCTGAAATTGATAAAGCGAAAGAGACTCTCTATCAGGTCTTCCAAGATGATGAAATTGAAATCCTCACTAAGAATGTTAATGGTAACACTGGTTTGGTTGAATTGGATTTCATTATGAATGCAACCATTGTAGATTCAAGTTATTCAAGTTTTCGTTTTGAAAGAATGAAAGAGGTATATAAATTCTTTCCAGATTTAGTTAAACGTTTGAAAGAAGCAAAGGGGTGAGATTTTTTCTTACCCTTTTATAATTTAGAAAAATAAATTGTAGATAAAAAAATTCTGCATAGAAAGAAGGAAAATAATGAAAGAAACAGTTGAGGAAACAAATTCAACTACTCAAGAAATCATAAAGAACAAGGTTGGGATAGAAGAATTTCTCTTCCCTGAAATTGTTCCAGAGATGAGAGAGAAATATCGTAAGGAAGTATTAGAAGCAACTTTCAAAACCGCTCCAGAAGAAAATCAGAAAAATATTGCAACTTTTTTTATTGGTAAAGAAAACGGGGTTGCAATTTTTCAAAAGAAATTCATAATGTTATCAGAAATTTATTTTATATTTATGATTTTCAGTTTAATATTGTGGAGAGTGATAAGTGTCGAACTTATGAGATTTCTAATCTTCATCCAACAAGAACTGTTATTACTACAGACGTGAAGTTATTGAATTCAGATGAAGTTGAACTTGTTAAAAACTTTTGGTTGAAACATTATCTTCCAAAATTTGAAAACTTTAAAGTTGAATACCATTTCAACAAGGAGTCACAATCAGATTATTTGTCTGAGACAATTGACTCTCACGAGGGTTGTCACCAGAATAAGATTCCTAAAGTAAATCTTAAAGATTTTCATTTTGTGAGTACAATAGAAGATGATGAAATTGAACGTGCTGTACAAGTTCACATTTATAATAAATTAATGAATGAAAATTTTGACTTAGTTAATGAACCCTCTTATGTCTTACAACAATTAATTGGTACTAAACTCAAAGTTGATAAAGAGTTTAGTGGAGATTAGGGTAACTAATCACACCACAAAAAAAGAGACCTGAAAAGGTCTTTTTTCTTATTCTTCAATTTTCCAGTTAGGTTGTTTCTTCATCAGTTCCTTGAAGATGAGAAGTTCCTCTTCTGGAATTGTTACAGTCAGAGAGACAGATTTGTTAGTAGAATAGTTGTGAAGAAGTTCTTGCAACTCAATGATTTCATCAAATATCTCAAGTTGGTCTTGAGTGAAATCTGCCCAATCATCTGAATCACAAAATTCTTTAAAGAAATGAACTATATTTTGAAATTTTATGGTTTCAATATCATCATCCAGTTGTTTTAGAGTTGAGATGGTTTTCAAAAAACTTTCCTCTTTAGTTATTGAATCCTCATAAACATCAGAATGTTTCCCCTCAATCTCTCCAAATCCAATTTCATAACTTAAAGTTTTAGGTATAGATTTTTCTACAAATGTTTTTGGTAGAGCGAACCAACTGCTAAAAGTGACTCCACTGTAATTCGAGTCATAATCAGCTCCAAACAGAACGAAGTCTGTTTCAGTTGAGATAGTACTTAAGTGTTTAAAATTCTTTAGAATAGTCATTCTTGTATTTTCCTCTTCTTTCTATATTCTTCTTTTTATTGGAACCTTTCAAACGGGTGTGAAGAAACTGTCTCATTTCTTCTTCCGTCTTTATTTTAGGTCTCTGTTTAGGTTTGATGATAATTGATTGTATCTTTTTCTTTCTTCTTTTACTCATAGACTTATTATATCAAAAAGAGTAAGGAAAGTCAACCTTGCTCTTTAGAAATTGTTGCATTTTCTTTAATAAATTTTACAAACACTCTATCTTGATAGTGATTATGCTTTTGAGCATAAGGAAATTTATTGACCCTGTGTCTCATTGTTTTTAGGTAGGTATTAATTTTCTGTTCAACAACTCCAACCTCAGTTGAGGAAAATTCAGAAACTCTTTTACCAGTCTCACCTTCAATTTCCTTCAAGAAGTAGATAAAAGAATCAGTCAATTTATGTTCAGCCTGAAAACCAACAGGATATTCTCGTTCTGGATTGTAAGTTTCATCAATATCTGAAACAATTACAGAAGGGTACTCAGTTGGATAATTCATTTCGAGTAACAAGAGACTCAAAATACTTTGTGAACTATTTCCCACAACATTGTGAGAGGTTCCACCTTGTCTGTGTTCAGAATAACCAATTTCAATTGTTTTCAAATCTTTTGCTTTGTGCAAATGAACAGTTTGAAGAAAGTTCTCACTCAATACTGGATTTTTTCGGAATTCATTCATCTGTAAGAGGTCTTCGAAAAAAGCTTGAAGTTTCATTTTCGTTGAAGATGGGGTGTTGGTTACAATGTCTTGGAAAAAGTCAATTATCTCCATTTTCATTGAACTGTATTGGTTCAACTGAGTGTTGATATTTTCTTCATTTATATCAATTGCTTTCAAAAACTTTTTCTGTAACAATTGAAAGACATCTTCATCATTCTTTTCCAACAAATTTCCTTCCTTATTTGCTTTTAAGGTGACTTTGGAGAAATTGAAATTAAGTGTATCAATTAACATAAAGTCTTTATAATGGATTCGTCTGTTGTAAACCTCAACTCTTAATTTCTCAAAATCAGCTTTATATTTTGTATCGTGAGTCTCTTTTAACATTTCAGAAAAAGAATTATCATTAATTTCACCAACCACCAAACGTCCAGTTTGAATATCGTGAAAGACCCAGATGTTAAATTCTTTCATCAATCCAACAAAATCGTTATTGGAAATACTTCCAGCTTCAAGAAATCCTTTTAATTCCTTGTAAGATTTTCTCACAATTTCCAAGTAAGAAAAAATCACCTTGTAATTTTCAATATTCTTTACAGATTCTCTTTGTGTCTCAAACCATTGTGCCACTGTTGGAATCTTGTTAGTTGTTTCATTTGTTATCAATTTATTTTTACCTTCTTTCTAGTAACTTTGTCAGTTACATTTGTTTTATCCTACCCCTGAAACAATTCCAGAAAAATTATTCCCCTGTACTGATTTCAGAAAGTGAACTATTTTATCTGACTCTTATAAATTTTCATTGTCACTCGTTCTTCTTTTTGAGTTTCAACAAGTTCCCAGAACTGATGAATGTCTGGTTTCTTATTTGGAGTCAGAATGACTAAATATTTTGATTTACTTGCCAGATTAAACAAAATGGTTGGAAGTAAATCTGTTGAACAAAGATGGAGTGCAAAACTACAGACAATTACATCAGTCTGAGGAAAAGACTCAAAATCTCTTGCAAGGTCTTTAAAGGATAATTTTAAACAATCTCGTTTTTGTTTCCTTTTGTAAATCTCATTCAGATATGGGTCTACCCCTGTAAATGTTACAGAGGGATAAATTTCACTCAGAACAGATGTAACTTCTCCATTTCCACAACATAAATCAATGACTGATTGAGTGCCTGGTTCTAATTTTAACTGAAGAAGTAATTTCTTTACAATCTCAAAGTGAGGATTGTGATAATTTTCTTTTTCTTTTTTGTAGTACTCATCAGGACTTCCATAAAATTTGTACTGATTTCGAACTTCCAGATTTTCTGTCAAGTTTTCACCTTCTTTCTAAATTTTATTTTCTAAATTATAAAAGGTGGATTTTCCCTCTTAGTGACTTCTAACAATCACTAGTTGAACTTTTTCTTGATTGATTTTGTTGGTTAATTCTTCATCCAAAATATTTGCTTTGTTTAGGATTCTCACTAATTCCTCTCCTGAACCAATTTCAGTGGGGGAAATGAAATCTCTGAATCTGTTGCAGAGGAGGAGATATAACCCCTCGTGACTCCCAAAGAATTTTTGAAGTGTTGCTTTTTGTTGTTGATGTGTGATGATTAAAAATTTTGTCATTTTATTTTCTTCCTTGTTTTTATTTTGATATTATTATATCAAAAATTGTTTGAGATTTCAAGTTGAGTTGTTGGAGAAATTATGATATAATGGATTTAGAAAGGTGGTGAAACAAATGATAACAAAACAGAATGAAAATTCAGAAAATATTTTTGAAAGGTTAAATTCAGCTCTCAAAAAGATTGGGGGATGAAGTGGTGACTTGTCCAGATGGTTGTGAATTACTTATACCTATTTATGATTGTAATGAAGAAATTATTAGAGTTGTAACTAGAGAAGAGTTTTTGGAACTAATAAGAAGTTACAATTGTGGTAAGAGTGATTTTGTTATTCTTGGTGAGGTGTTTAATGGTCAAACTAAAACAATTTCAGAGGTGGTGAAAGAATTTATCACTCAATTTGACCCATCAAATTTCTTCTTTATTTCAGAAAGACTTACCTTCAATAGAAATTTTAAACTTCCTGGTGAATTTAGTGATTTCCCTTTTGTTCGTACAACAGTTTACAATGAAATTTTCTTGGATTTCACTCACCATTTTGAATTTATTTTGGGCGAACATTATCGCAATTTTCAAGATGTATGGATAAATTTTTTGAGGAATGAGTATTGGAAGAGGATAGTGAATCAATATTATATTTCTAAAAAGGATTCAACTGTAGAGAATTTCAGTCTTGATTACTCTATCTATTTTTTGAAAATAACATCCAATAAATTAGGTTATTATGAACCTGAGTTTGCAAACAAAAAAAGTTCTTCTATTTATCTTAGAAATGCTTTTATATTTTCAGAACCAGACCAAACCAACCTCACTTTTTCTGAAACAGGTCTAGGAGATGAGTTGTTGAAAAAAATCCAGAAATAACAAATTCTTTCAAAAAAACGTTGCGAAAGAGTTGTTCAGTCTTCAGATTGGAAAAACTCTTGTTCAATCTAATCTTAAACCAAACAACACAAGTTTTCTGTATCAATCTCAGAAGGAAGATTTTATAATTTTTGCAGATGAACTTTATCAATTTTTATTTAAGGAGAATGAAATCTAATGAAATCAAAATATCTTAATCAGGCTTTCAATTTTGTTAAATCAAAGGACAAGGGCAATCCTTACCACAACTATAAACACATTCATTCTGTTTGGGAACGTGTTGTTGAAAATCCTTTGTTTAAAACTCTATCTGAAAAAGAACAATTTTGTCTTCAAATGGCTGCCATTTTTCACGACGCAGCCCATTCTGCAACAAATACAGAGGAGGAGAACCTCAAACTAGCAGTTGAATGTTTGAGGGAGTTCAATCAGAAAGAACAAATTTTGGTTAATGAGGATTTGAAGTTGGTTGTTTCACTAATTCATTCAACTGACAATCGTAGACTCACTTTCATCTTGGAAGATGAGTACTATGTTGCTAGAGCGATTTTGAAGGATGCTGATGTGACTCAAACAATTTCAGAAGATGATTTCTGGAGACAACGCCTCTCTGAAGAAATTGGAACTGAACCAAGTATAGAAAGGGATATTGAATTCTTTTCCAGTATCAGATTGTTCACTCCTTATGGGATGGCTAAATTTGAGTGGTTGAAAGAGTTTTTCAAAAGATAAGAATAAATAAAAAAACACTAAAAAAAGAAAAAAAGACTAATTATTTAGTCTTTTTTTATTCTTCATATTTTGTGATTTTAATTCCTTTCACTTCCTTATTAAAGTATTCAAGGGTTTTATTAAAACCAATTGTAAGATTACTTGAATCATCTTCTGAAAAGTAATCAACAATGTTGGAGTCTAAGAATTTTTTTAATTCCAGGATAAATAGAATTATTTTTGAACTGTTTCGTTCAAAAGGTCTGAAAGTTTATAAGTGTCAAGAAGAGCAGTCTCCCAAGCATTATAAACTCCATTGAATTGGTAAAATTCAAATTGTACCAATGTGTTACCTTCATATTCTTTCAGCAAATCAATAATTTTCATAAAAAAAGTTCCTTCTTTCTTGGTGAATGGTTTATCACCTTTTATTTTTTTAAAAAAATTATAGAATTTGAATAATAAAAAAAGAAGATGAATAATCATCTTCTATCACAACTGTTCAATAATTTGAATTCCTTTTACCTTATCACCAAGGTAATCAAATTCTTTATTGAATCCAATGATTAGACTGTGAAGTTTATCCTTAGATAAATATTCAGACAGTTCTGAATTCATTAGTTTTTTGATTTCTGGATGAACAACATTATTGTTTCCATTAATCAAATCAGAAACTTTGTGAGTTTCTTCTAGAACAATCTCCCACTTGTCGGTAAGTTCATTATATTGGTCAAAACCAATATTAACCAAAGTGTTGAGTGATGATGTTTCTAGCAAATTTTTTTAATTTTAGTCATAATTTCCTTCTTCCTACTCAATAAAGAGCTTTATTTATTTTCTAAATTATAGAACCAATCAAAAAGAGGTGATATATCACCTCTTTTTATTCTGTATATTTTCTTACTTCAACTTTAGTTCCTAATTTACTGTCATAATCAACATCAATTTCCACATTACTTGTATCATCAGAATAAAATAATTTTCTAAACAAATCAATTGCTTTCATTTTGTCTCAATTTCAATCTTCATTCTCTTTCACAAATCACAATATTATCATTCTCTGAAAAATTCAGTCTTAAGAATTTTGTAGTCATCCCCTGAAGCAGTTACAGTTAGGGAGAAGTCACGACTCATCTCAGTGAAGAAATCCAACAATAAACGACCAACTGAAAGATAGTTCTTAATCTCATCAGCTATTAAATCATTTGAAATATCTAGTTCAAAAATGTTTCTTATTATATTTTGCTATTAAACAAATATATTTTTTTAATGTTACTAAACGATTCTTTAAAAATCAACCTTATTATAACTTGAATAAATACTTTTCATTGTTTCAGAAAGGTTTGTTTCAGAAATAGACTTTGAATATTCATTCATCTCATTTTGTATCTGAGTCAAAATATTACCTTCTCCCTCAAATGCAAAAAGTGATACAGATGGTTTATCTTTTTCTTCTAAATGTTCAGTTAAGTAAAAAGATACAACGCTATCCCCCTCTATATTTTGGCAAAACATTTCAAAAACAGTTATATAACCTCCATCTTCATTTAACAAACATTTCGTCAAAAACTTCTTCAGTTCATCTTCACTTGGATTTAGAAAGTCATTCATCAGTTTCAAGAGAAACTCTTGTCCACCAAAGGTAACAAAAATTCTCAAGAGGGCATCAAAATCATACACACTGGAACTCCAGTCTAATTTCAAATGAGTTCCAATTTCCACCATCATCTTCATTAATTCCACCCTCTCTGAAACAGTTAGAGAAGAGTAATCTATCCCTGAATTTGTTTCAGATGTGGAGAGTTGTTGAGTCATTAGAAGAAAAATAAGGAATTTCATTTAGTTGAGTGTTGCCTGAAAAAGCAACTTCTTTTAAATTGAATTTTGTATTATGATTTTTGAAAACATAATTTGTACATTGGATAAAACTAGAAATTAAAATTCCATTCATTTTCTCGTTGTACAAAATGAAGTTTAAAAACTCAAACAACAATTCTTTTTGAGAGAAACTAGAGTATTGAACTGGAATTAACAAGTCAGCCTCAAATTCTAGTTGACTCTTATTCTGTAACATTTCTAGAGTGAACTTCTTTGAAAAATCTAGAATTTTGTCTTTGAAAAGATTTAAAAGTTTGCTTTTGATTTCTGTTTGAATTTGTTTTCTTTTAAACAAGAACCCAAATTTGCGTTGAGATTCAATCCAGTCAATCAAATCACGTTCAAAAGCAATCCACTCTTCTTCTGTAACAGTTGCTAGACAGATAGCTCCCTCCCTGTAATAGGTTAAGTAGGGTTTTTCCTTAAAAAAATATTAGAGTTTAAAGTGAATTGTCTTTTTTTAGGTTAGAACCAACAATTATTTTTTTGAAGTTAACTCATTTTTAAATATTTTTAATGAAAATATTTTTTTATCTTTTTAAAGAGTAAAGAATAGAAACTCCAATAAATTTGGATTGAAAAAAATGTTTTTGTTATTTCTCTTCCACGTCACTGTCTGAATCTGTTTCAGTAAAGAGTCACTTATTTCTGTAATTGTTTCAGAGAGGAAATCCTCCTCCTTAATTTGTTCCAGAATAGGTTCCACTGAAACTATTCTAGTTTGGGAAATCTTTTCTGTAATTGTTTCAGTGGAAATCATTCTTTTACCTCACTATTTTGATACTTCCATTGTATCATAATTTATAAAATTTTACAAATTAAAAAAAGACCTAAAATAGGTCCTTTTTTTATTATTTTTTACGTTTTGACTTAAGATAAGCAAGTCCACCAACTAGACCAGATAAACCAGTAAATCCAATTGTTGGAAGAATGAAACTACCTGCACTTGCACCAGTTTGTACTGCTGGTTTACTTTCAGGAGTTTTTGGTGTTTCTTTTGGAGTTTCTGAAGGTTTGGTTGGAGTAATAATTGGTGTGTAGTAGTGAACAACATCACCATTCTCTTTCACTTCAGTCTTTTCAAAATTGTACCCATCAAAAGTGGTCTTTGGTTGATTACCATTTTCTAATTTAAGAACAAATTCTTTTCTATCTTTCACAGTCACGTGTTTGGTTACGATTGGGTGATAGATGTGGAAAGTATTTCCATCTTTTTGATAGGTTTTGATATAACTGAACCCTTTGAATTCAGACTTGTCTTGTGTGCCTTTTTCAATTTTAAGGGTACGAGTCTTTTCCTCATCAGTGTTGTGGAGAGTTGCATTTCGTTTGTAGATGTGAGTAGTCACACCTGTTTCTCGACTCTTTTGAGTTTCAACAAAGTGGTAATCAGGAAACTCTGATTTTTCGGTTGTGCCTTCTTCCTCACGAAGAATTGTTCCATCCTCGTAGTCTTTGTGAATGGTTTTGGTTTTCTTAGTGAAGATGTGAGTAACAGTTAAACCATCTTGAGAAGTTTCAGTTCTGACGAAGTTATAGCCATCAATCGTTCCAGCTTCTTGAGCTTTCTCACCAGTCACACTTTCCTTCAATTCTTTTGCTTGGTAAGGTGTGTCGTCAGTCCAACGAGTTGTGAAAGTTTCTGCATCATCCACTTCTTCTTCCTGGCGTTCTTGGAACCAGTGAGTCAGATTTCCAGTTTTTGCATCTACATCAGTACGGACAAACTCATAACCATCAATTGTACCAGCTTCTTTGGTATCTTCCGCAACATAAGTCTCTTTCAAGGGTTCTGTTGGATTTGCCACATTTAGCCATTCAGTCTTTTTGTATTGAATACGAAGTCCATCTGAACTGAGGTTCAAACCGTTAACATTGATAGAAAGTGTATCCTCTGCTGAAACTGATTTAGAAGGATTGTCTTTTGAAGTGTAACTCATTCCAATTTTAATATTGTTGACCTTTTTATTAGCCACATCTACGTTATCCAAAGATGTCAATTTAACTGGAACTTTAATATCCAAGGTTTCATTATACTCATTAGGACTCAATACTTCCAGAACAATTTTATCTGGAGTTGACTCAACTACCTTATAAGTAATATCATTCTGTTTTGTGATAAAGACTCCATTCTTGTTCAGAACTGAGAATGTTTGAGTTGAATTTCGTCCGTGAGTATCTGTAAAGGTACTTCCAACTTGGAAACGTTTGTTTGTGTTGTCAAACTTGAATCCACTTTCACGATTTGTGGTAAAGGTAATTTTGTCACCCTTCTTGAAACCACCATTTCGAGCAGGGAAAGCACCAAAACTGAGCCAACCACCACTCAACCCCTTTTCTGTATTTGTAATAGAAGAAAGACTGCTTGACATTGCCAGATGAGCTTTAGTACTTGTGTATTCCTTGTGTTCTTCTTTTGGTTTGGTGTAGTCAATGCTAGCCAATTCTTTTGAACCTTCAGAAATGGTCAATTTTTGTTTAGCCTCAACATTAGAAAGCAAGTTGTTGGTACGATAGTTGTCTGCCTTAATTTTATAGTTTAAGGTTTCAAATTCTGTTGCCTTTTTATTAAAGGTAACTTTCACCTTTGACTGAACAAGGTCAGTTGGTTTCATTTCCTCTTGAGCCTTGGTGAATTGTCCATTTAAATTTTTGCGTAAGATAGTTTATCTAAATGGTCTCCAGCACTTGTGGTTACTCCAACTGAAATACGACCAATGACAGTTCCATCTTCAATTACCAAATCACGGTTATGAAGAGCACTAGTATCCAAACCATTCAAGTTGTAAGTTAGAGTATCTCCTTCAGCCAATCGTTCTTTTACTGAAGTTGTAATTTCAAATGTGTCACGATGTCCGTAGGCATCACTTGAAAGATTGGTAATACTAGCAGTTGATTCTGTCTTTGTTACTTCCTTTGCTAAAACAGTTTGAGAGAAGAGATTCCCCACAACTGGAACAGCTCCAGTAGAGGTTAACAAGACTGTAGCAATTGCAGAAGTAGAAGCAATATGTTTTAAAACTTTTTTCTTTTTCAAATAAGTATCTCCTGTAAAAAATTCTTTTTTATTATATATCTTATTATAGTACTATTTTCAGAAAATGAACAAGTAAGTTTACAATCTGTAACAGATACAGAAAAGGAGTAAGATTTTTTCTTACTCCCACTTACAATTTAGTTTCAGGTCAACCAACGTTAGATTTTGGTGAGTCGCCTTGAATAAATTTTGAAGTTCTGTTTTCAAATCACCTTCAATTTGACTTAAAGGTTGCGATGAAACAACTCTGTCTTGGTCACTCCAATTTGCTAATTCAATAGAAATATTTATAGGAGTTTCTGGAATTTTAGATTCAATGAAAAACAAAACATCCTCAAATTCCCACCAATCCTTGATATAAGGAGGTTTACTAGTTTGTTCCAAAGTTAAATTAAAGGTGATAGGAAACTTTGTGAAGAGTTTCTTGTAAGTCTTTGAATAAAAATCAGGTATCTTACTTGCAAAAACAGTTCTATTAGTAACAGTGTCAATTGTAAAATCAAATTCTAACTGACTATTTTCTAATACTTCAGTAATATCACCAAAAAAATAAATAATTTTACATTTTGGTGTTTGACAAATACATCGGTTGCAGATAAAAAAATACTTCAAACAATTCTTTTGTAAGTAAAAATCCTTGATTGTTTCATTTACAAAAGATAAATTGTAGTTGTTTTTTTCTTTTGTAGACTCTCTTCTCTCACAAAAGCCATTTTTTTAAACAAATACAATTCTACCAAGAAACGATTGAAAGTCTCTTCATCATTAAGAATAATTTGTAGATTATTTTTAAACTTTCTACCAAATTTAACCAATTCACTTTTTGAACAAGTTAACTAATTCTGTTGTATCATCAAAAGGTTTGGTAGTCAAAAAAATTGTTCAACTAAAGATTGCTCATCTGTTGATTTTACAGAAAAAAACATCAAATACCAAAAATAAAAATCGTAATAATCAAATACCTTAGTAATTTGTTCCATTGAAAAGTTGTAAGTTTTCATCAACTTTCTGATAGAATCCCTGTGACTAATCAATTCAATGGATAAATCTTTTTTAGTACTATTCACCCTCTCACGAAGTTTTTGAGCCTGAAGTTGCAATTCATTTAAACCATCTTCATCTAATAATTTTATAGGAAGTGGAATTTCATCAATCCCTTCATTCCCTAAATTTAAAATCATTCTCTTGATAGTTGTTTGAATTTGTTTGGTAAGAATGGATTTCACTTCCTCCTCTGTAACAAGTTCAGAATAGAGAAGCTGAATCAGGTGGCTACAATCACTATGCTCCAAATGGGTAGGTTTTTGATAACCACCAGCACTATTGAAAAATAGTAATTCAGAATAATAGATGTTTTCCCTTTGAGTTGTAACTTCATCATCTTTCCTATCTGAAACAACAAATTTCTTAGTTGAAAGATTGTAAGCAAGATTTGAAGTTGGGATGAAACCAAAACCGCCCTCAAACTTCTGTAAGATAGTACAGATTTTGATAGAGATAAAATTTGTACTATTTGAATTGTTTTTTTGTCTATCAAATTTCCCAAACCTTTTGATACAGGAGAGTCTTTGTATCTTTCAATCAAAGAATTTTTGAAGGCTTCGTTGTAGTCAATCCATCTAATTTTTTTCAATAGTTGGCTGAATTTCATCTACCAAAAGTTGGTCAACCAAATTTTTCCACGTCTGAATTAATTTCAGAAAGGGTGTTCAAATACTTCTGTTGAATTTTGTTAGTATTTGTTTTGTTTGTAATCATAAAATTTTTCCTTCTTTCTTGTGACAAATCGTCACAATTTATTTTTTTCTAAATTATAAAAAGGGAGATTTTACTCTCCCTCAAATTTATTTTTCTAAATACGTTGACAATTCAATGTTTCCAAAAATAGGTTTGTGAATTATTCTTATCCTGAAGTAGTTTCAGAATATGTTTTTGTTCATTTTCTGAAAAATTCAACAATTGTAAATTTAGGAAATTTTCTTTCTCCAAATTTAAGGTAACGAAGATAATAATTTATATGACTTTGTTTCTTCTTAATTTTAAGTCCCTTAGAAATTCGATATTTTAGTTGTGCTAAAATATAACTTTTCATCTCTGAAATAAATACAGACAGGAAATCTTTTTCTGATACAATTCCAGTGACGTAAGCATAATAATAAGGTGCTAGTTTAGTGAACAAATTCAGGTAAATTTCTTCCGAACCTTTAAGAGTAGTGTTGTTGAATTCAGTTAAATTTGTGAATTTAAAACTGTTGTGATATTTGTCAAGAGGATTTTGAATCAATTGAAATCCTTTTTCACTGTAATATAAGTCAGCTAAAAACTCGCCCAACTCAACTCCAAACATTTCTCGCAAACCCACTCCATCAAAGTACATTAAGTAATTTGTGTACTTGTAATTTGTGTTCAGTCTAGATGAGTAAAACAACTTTTTCTTCCATTGAAGAAGACTTAAAGCGGTTCCTCGATTTTGCTTGATAATGTTAGTCAAAGCAAAATCTTCTGGAAATAGAGGTGAATCACTCAGACCTTGAAGTGTCTTATTCAAAAAAGCATCATTTCCACCAACATCTAAAACATCCATCATTATTTTATAAATGATAAAGGACAGTTTAAATTCTTCCTTTAATTTAAAACAAGATTTTTGCAAAGGAGTGCCATCTTTATGACGACAGTTACTATAACTTAAATTTTCAATGGGTGCAGTAAAAAATTTTCGATTATATCCTAGTGAAGATTTGAAATCTCTACTTTTAAAAAAATATCTTTAAAAAGTTTTCACAAAGTTATCTGATTCAAGATACTTAATAATTCCTTTATAAAAACATTGTGTTGCTACTTTCTTTTGTTTGAATAGTAATCATTATTTTTTTCCTTCTTTCTACCTTTTGGTTTCATTTCTGAAATTATAACAGATGAGGAATAAAAAAATAGAAGTAAGTAAAAAAACTTACCTCTATTCTATTTATCCTTAAAATATTTTGCAAAATGTTGGTAGTTAGAATCTTTACTTCCACCATCGTTCAACCAAATGGATTTCAAAATATCAAAATCACTTCGTGACAATTCATCCAGAGAATAATGATTACCTAGACCAATATAATCAAGGCAATCTGTTTGATTGAACTCCCACACCCAATCTTCAGTCATAAAATCTTCTTTGAGAAGTTGGTGTTTGGATACAAGGAGATTTAGTTCCCTCACTCCTGTAATTATTACAGGAAGAGCCTTCCCTTCTGGAATTAGTCCAGTAAGGTATCCACAATAAGCTACAATTGTTTTAGAGATGAATTTTTCCACCATCTCTGTTTTTGTTTCAGAGGCGGTAATGAGGTTGTTTGAAAGTTTCCCCCAACTAATCATTCGACTGTAAAACAACCCTTCCTCTTTATCAGTTTCAGTCAACTGACTATCAAGAACAAAACTGACTTTATTTTCTACAGAAGAGTAATAAAGGTCTTCCAAGAAGGTAGTTTCTCGAAATCCTTTAGTTAAGTAAAGTAACTTAATGAAGTCCAACAATTTACTTGTTTCAAAATCTCCCAAAGACAATTCATTATACAACTTTTCCAATAAAGAGAAAATATCTGAAGTATTTTTAATTCGAGGTCCATTGTAAATCTGCCAAGCTTTTTTGATGAACTTGGATTTTGGGTCAAAGAATTTACTATTCAAATTTGTTCAATTAAGGACTGAGAATCTCCCAATTCCATTCCAGATAGACAGGAAATATTTGTCACAACTGATTTGATTAAACTGAAAGTACAAAGATAACGAAAATGTTGTTTTTGTTCTTCTGTTTTCAAATCAGCTTTGGAAATCATATCTTCCAAACTACAATAAATTTCTTGCAATTCTTTCTGAAGAACTTTGTTCCCTCTAAATTCTTTGTAAAAATCAACTTCATATTGGGTTGAGTGTAAGTAGGAGATTTTCTTTGAGATAGAATTCTCCACTACTGTATTTGTTTCAGAGGTAATCATTCCACTTCCCCCTTTCGAACTTGTTCCAAGTTGTAAAGAGTTTTTGTTAAGTTTGAATGATAAGGTCTAAAACATTCAGCACTAGCAAATCCAGGAAGAATTTGAGTCATTCGAACCAAGAGGTATTTTAACAACGGTTCATTCACCATTTTGTAAAACATTGACCACTTGTTGGCGTGAATGTTGGTTGTGTTCACCACATTTTCAATGTACTCCAAAAATAACTCACGTGTCTCTTCATCTGTTAGAGATGAGATATTCATAATTTTGAAACAAAGAGTTTTTAGTTCTTCTAATGTTCTAGTAACTTCCTTTTTCACGTTCCAGAAAAACAACTCATCACTAATGATGTAATTGTCACCATCCATTAATTTGATTGTTAACTGATTGCTATTTTTAGGTTTACTATCAAAAATTAGTTCACCATCATAAACTAAAAACTTTTCTTCTGTAAAACTCCAAACGAGGGAGTTGGAATAAGTGTCATTCAGTTTGTGTTTACAAGACAATAAGTCAAATTTTTCCTTGTTGTAAATACTAAAATATTCTTCCATCTTTACAATCAACTTCTGCAACTGTTTCAGATGAACTTCGTTGACTATAACAATTTCAGAGAATTCATCCTTTCCTGAAACTATTTTAGTTTCTGATGTAATCATTTTTGTTCCTTCTTTCTAGTGATGAAACATCACAAGTTTTTTTCTAAATTATAAAAAGAGCCTTATTCAGACTCTTTACAAACTTTTCCAACCTTTTTGAGAAACTCAAATTCTTCATCAGTTTCAGAATAGATAAAGGAATTCTCAAACTCTGGTTCAGGAAGATAGCCTAGCAAATGAAGGATGGCTGCAAAATCAGGATTCTCATTTCCAACCGTTTCTTTGTGCCAGATATAATAAACTGGATTTTCATCAGACAGAGAAATTAATTTCTTATCATCTTCAGCAATCGCCACAAGGAAGTCTTGATAAGTTTCATCTTCCTCCCACATAACCACAAAGTCTTTTAAGAACTCATCTCGGTCAAAATGAGTGAAACCAGCTTTTTTAAGACGTTCAAAGTCAAACACCTTTCTGGAATTGATAGAGGCAGGGATAACAAACCAACCAGAACCAGTGATTACTTCCGTCTCTTCAAAAAGATACTCACCAATAAAAGTGCTACTCATTACCTCGTCTTTATCAAGGTCAAGAGCGTTTTCTTCCCAATTGTAGAATGTTTCAAGAAACTTTTCAACTTCAGGGTTACAGAACTTTGCGAAAAACTCTTCAACCCAATCTTCTGCACTGTGTTCTGAAACGTGGAGTAGAATAGTATCAGTTTGCCCATCCCAAAACACTTCCAAACTTTTCTTTTTCATTTTATTTTTACCTTCTTTCTAGTGAACCTTGTTCACTTAAGTTTTAGAAATTATAAAAAGACCAATTAAGGTCTCTTTAAATTAGAACGCAGTGACATTGGAAGGGAATTGCCTTTCCATTCAAGCAACCCATTAAACTCATTGGTTGCCCCCACTGTACCTGTTTCAATTTGAACCTAACCTCACTTGGAGAAATATCATCATCAGTGAAAACAACAAAAATACGATTGACTGACGAATTGTCAAATCTGAAAGTATCCTGATTGTTAAACAGACTGATGGCAAGTTTATCCTTGTGATTTCTTGCAAAAGTTAAAGATTCATCAATTCCATAATCTTTGACAAAACTTCCACCCAATCCTTTTGAGACTTTTTGGTCAAAAGGAACTCCATCAATGAAGTAGTCCACTCCTGATGAATGTTTCAGAGTAGGAAACATTTTCTCGTTATTGAGAAATAGTAGGTACTCAATGAAGTCATTTCTCAAAGTATTTAACTTCGTAATACTTAACTGGTTGAGAGCCATCATTTTTACTTGACGTTCTCTATCCCGTTGAGAAATTTTTTGTTTGCGATTAATCAACTGAATTTTCTGGTCAATACTACCTTGTTTGCATTGCCATTCGTATTTTTCTAACCCATTCTGCAATTTTTGCAATTCCTTGATATAGTTCTTCTCAGAACTGATATAACCATTCCACTTACTGTAATTGTAACAGCCAATTGCATTTTGAGATGAGAGTTTCTTACGAACAAATTTCAAGGCAAAATCGTAGTCCCAATATTGACTCAAAATTTCCCAAACCTCTTTTGCAGGGATTTTGAAGTTTCCACGTTTGTTGGTGTACTTGTTTCTGTCCCCTTTGTAAAGAAGTCCAGCCAATTCTGATGCAGCTTTTGCATCAAAAATTTTCTTGAGTGTAAATGTGTTAATTTCACGTTTGATATTAGTAGAAACAATTTTCTCACTCATCTTAACCACTTCCCTTCTTAATCAGTTTCAGAAGGTCATTCCAGTCTTTAACTGGTTCAGAACGAGATTCTGTTTTTTCTCGAACTGTTTGAGGAAAGTGTTTCTTGACCATTTCAAAGGTTTCTTCCCCAGCCTCATCATTGTCTGTTGCGACCACAATATTCAATTCTTTCAGCGGTAGTCCAAAATCTGATTCAATTTCTTCAAGGCTGTTTCAATTTTAGTGACTGAACCAGCTAGAGAAAGGAAGAGAGTTTTTGTCTTCACTTCAGGAAGTGTTTGAGGAATTCTGTCACGCAATTGTGGTGAGTAACCCATCATCTCCACATAACTAATCAAATCTAGTGGAGCTTCAAATAAGACAACCGTTTCCACATCAGACCAATCTTCCACATCTTTGGTTTTGAGGAAGAAGTAACCTGTTGAATTTGGAAGAGAATATTTGGTTCTCTCTTTGAAGTGAAGACCAATCATTTCCGCCCCTGTAATAACTCCAGATGGAGAGGTGAAGAGAAAACGAACATTGTTGTGAACATCTTCATCAATCTTTTCCTGTTCCAGAAGAGCATCAATCATCATTGGGTTGATGAGACGCTGGAACTCCAGATACTCTTTCAATTGGTAGTTATTGGGGTCACGAATGAGGTTTTGAAAATCTACATCTGTAAATTCTTTCACCTCCACCTCAACAGTGTGTTCGTGAGCTACTTTGTCACCCAGTACTGAAATTGCTTCAGAGTGGGAGATGATACCTTGTTTCATCAGGTAAATAATGAGAGAATTGGCATTGCTGCCTTTATCTCCTGTTGACCAACGCTTCCAAGTGTCAACCCTATTTGGGGCTAGAGAAATTTTCAGTGAATCATAGTCCACCAAATAAGCCTCTCGTCCTTTAATTCTATATTGTATTCCCAACCGCTCCAACAGATTCAGAGCGATTGAATTTACTTTTTTTAAGTTTACTCATTCTTTTGTGTCCTTCTTTCTTTTCTTTTTTATTTTCTAAAATTATAAGAAAGAGAGCAAAGAAATTTATGCTCTCTTTTGAGTTATGGGAAAAAGAAAAGGGCTGATAATATCAGCCCAATAACAACAACGGACAGAGTGAGGTTCGAACTCACACGTGACCTTTTAGCCACCTAACGGTTTTCAAGACCGCCCTCTTAACCAGTTTGAGTATCTGTCCAAAATAAAGGGGTGGTTGAGGAAAAAAGAAGGAATAGAATCTCTCAACCACCTTAAACTTATTATACATCATTTTTCTAAAATTATCAAGAAAAAATAAAAAAAGAGAAAATATTTTTCTCTTTCTCTTAACTAAAACGGTAGGCAACTTCTGCTGCTTCTAAAAAACCAGGAATTTCATTTGAAGTAAGATGTAACTCGCAAAAACCATTTCCATCTTTTTTGCTTACGTGAAATTGCATTTTAAAAATGTCTTGATTTTTAACTTCTGGATGTTCACAAGTCAAAGTGACAATCAAAACATCATCAGGATTTTCTGAACCATACCAAACCAAACAATTTTTTGGACAAAGGAGACAATTTATGCTCAAACAAAATTCAGATTTGATTGCTCCAGCTCTGGAATAGTTTCAGTGAAGAAATCAACTACCTGATTGTGAGTCAATTCTGTCAACTCCATCTCATCAAACTTTTTCTTCAGTACCTCAAAATCATTCAATTTAGTGAGAACATTTAGGAACTCACTCTCTGAAACAGTTACAGATGGGGACCAATCTGTGAAGAGTGGCAAAAAGAATTCATTTAGGAAGTTTGATAAATTAAACCATTCACCACTATCATTCTTCCCAAGTTTCATCACCTTTTGTTGAAAGTCTGGTTCTATCTTGATAGAATAAAGTAGAGTTGTATTCTTGAAATAGAAAAATAATTTCCTTCCAAGAGCTTGAATTTTTCAATTACTTTTTACCTCAGAGATAAATTTGTTTGAAATTTTTGTATCCACTTCAGAAATAATTTCTTCTGGAGTTTTTTTGAATAAAGTTAGAAATGCCTTCTATCTTCCATTCTTCCAGTTTTTTTAATTTCTTTGATAAATTGAATTGCCTCATCTTTTGTCCAATTTTTCTACCAAGTTTTTCTTGAAATAAACTTTTCATATTTTTTTCCTTCTTTCTTGTGATAACAAATTATCACTTTTTATTTTTTTCTAAATTATAAAAAAATAAAAAGAGAGACTAAATCTCTCTTAACTGAAACGGTACCAGTAAGTTGCAGCTTCTAGAAAACTTTTTACAAAAATTTTCTTCATTCATTTTTAGAAGTTTGTTTATAATTCATCATTTCTTGAATCTCAACAAACTTAAAATCCATAGAAACTTTGGTGTCTCTTCTGAAACAAATTGGAGTGGTGAATAGTAAAATATCTTCCTTGGAATAACAATGTATTTTTACAAACAAATCTTCAACACCACTGTTTTTAACAACTACATTTTCTTCAAGAAGAATACTTTCCAGTTTAAAGTTGTAATCTGAATAATGATTCAAATTGAATTTACTTCTAACTTCCTTCATCATAGATTTACAGTCAGAAATTAACAAATTATCAAATTCTTCTCGTAACTCAAGATTGTTCAATTTCTTTAGTAGACGTACAAACTCCCCTTCTGAATCTGGTTCAGTTGGAGACCAATCTGTAACAATTGGTAGGAAGAACAATCCAAGAAACTCATCCAATTCAATTTTGCCAGGATTGTATCCCAATTTTGAAAAGTAAGTGTTAACAATTACACTATCAGAACTTAAAATAATTTTCTGAATAACAAATTCCAAATTTATATCAGCAAACTGAATTACAATGTTTATTGACTCATCTTTATAAATTTTTGGGAAGATGTCTTCGATAAATCCTTTGGGAATGATTTCCTCTAGAAACTTAATCACTTTTTACTGAAGATGATTTTTCAAACAGTTCAGTCAACTCATTTTGGAAGTCCTCCCCCTGTAACTGTCTCAGGACGGGAAGAAATCTGTTCAACCAACTTCTAGTCCATTTTTTTCTATTTTCATTATTTATCCTTCTTTCTATGTAACCTATTAGTTACAATTTATTTTTCTAAATTATAAAAATAAAAAGAGAGTTATTAACTCTCTTTCACTGTCAAAATTCCTTGAACAAGTGTAGATTCAATTGTTCCAATGTGTTGATAAGTCATCTTCATTGTAGAATCTGGGTTCTTCTTGAAGATGAGGTTTACAGCTAGAACACTGAAATCCATTCTAGTGTTGAAGTCAATTTTTTCATCAAACTGTCTCACAATATCTGGACGAAGTTTGAGCCAACACCACATTTCTCCATTTGGAACAGTTGAAGTGGTGATTTCCCACTCATCACTCTTGAATGTTTGTAATTCACTTTCCAACATAGAAATCAGTTGAGTTTCATCTCCAAAAGGTGTTTTATGTTCGTCTAGTGCCTTTTGAATGTTGAAGTTTTGAACTTCTTTAACAATCCCCACCAATGGATGGTCTTCTGATTCATTCCACTCAATCAAGATTGGGATGAAATTTTGTTTCAAATAAGAATTCAAGGGCATCTCATTATCAAATGGGTCATTTACGTTTTGTCCCCAAAATTTGACTGCCAATGTATCTGAATCAGGTGCAAGTGAATTCACCTCAAACACTTTCATTTTCAAGAAAGTATTGTCAAAGTGAACGAAAAGTCCATTACCTTCAACAGTGTAATAAGAAGCGCCAATTTGATTATTGGTAAGAGTTTGGTCCAACCTTTCCTGAACCTGTTGTAGAAGAGGAAGACCAGACTTCTCATTAATAAATTCTTTAGAATTAATGATGGTTAAAAATTCTTTAGAATTTAGAGTTATCATCATTTCAACAAATTTTTCAGCAGCATCTTTCTCCCAAATTGGGTGTGTCAAATATTTTTTTCATAAGTTCCTTCTTTCTTGTGATAATAATTTATCACTTTTTTTATTTTTTTAAAAATTATACAAAAAAAGAAAAAAAGACTTACTCTTTCTCCAACTTTTTTCGTTCTACAATAAATGGTTTACTCCTTCACTTCACCCCTCCCCTGAAACTAATACAGTAAGACAAAACTTTCGTCCTGTAACTGTTCTAGTAAGGAATTCCTTTTCTTCATCAGTTAAAGAAGCAACCCACAAAATAAAGAGGGTATTTTTTCTTCTTCTTTTGGTTTCCAATTCAACTTGGATAATGTCGTCCAATATAACAACTCCCTCTACAACAGATTCAGTCAGGTAAATCACCTCTTCAGTTGTATCAGAGTAGAGGGGTACATCTGTAATAATTACAGGAGTGTTATTCTGTAACTGATTCAGGAGGGAGGACTTGTTTAAGTCACTCTTTTTTATCTCAACAAAATTCATCAAGATAGTTCCTTTCTCAATTTGCGAGTTTGTTTGTCAGCAACTTCAAAATAAATCATTCTGATGATGGCATTAATTGGGTTGAAGACCAAACAGAAAACTAGATAAAACCCAAACATTGTAACAATAACTGCAATGAAGGAAAGTAAAAGTGTAGCAAAAATACTCATTCTCGAATACCTCGTTCTTAGTTTTTTATTTAAGGAAATAGTATCATAATTTTTTCTATTTGTCAAGTTATAGAAGTAAAAAAAATATAGATAAGTTTCCTTACCCATATTTTACTATATTTTATTTGACTAAACTAAGTGTGTAAATTGGAGAATTAGCATTATCAAGAGTCTGTTCACGAAGAACACGAACCAATCCACTCTTTGTACCAAAGACACGAATTAATTTGACGGTTGCTGTGGACTCCAAGTAAGTCACTCGTTCAATTGTGTTTGGATAATTTCCTTTAATAATTGTGGAGACATCATCTGGTATTGAGGTGAAAGTAGTGTTTTCCCAACTTCTATTCTTGTAGAACTGTTCATCTTGACTGATGATTTGGTCTAGATAGGATAGGGCAAAGTCTGAATCAATTTCAGCGTAGGCAAAACTATCGTGTGTCTCAGAAATTTTTTCTCTGATTTCCCACTGGTTATCGTGTTTCACAAATTTGTATGTGATATTTTTGATAGTTGTAGTGTCATTGAAAACAGAAAAGGTTACAAGAGGGTTCCAACCATCCTTATCCATAATGAAGCCAGAAAATTTTGCACTACCAATGTAGGTGTACTCTGTTCCGTAAATTGGGTCCATCATTTTTGAAAGTGTCTCAACAGATGATGAATCAAATTTTCCTGTATCAATTTCAGGACGAGAGGTTTTGTCTTCTGAAAATGTTTCAGAGAGGAAGGTTAAATCGTTCTTGATAGATTGAACAGAACGATTACCATCATTCTTGGCTGCAACTTTCTTAACCTCTTGGTTTTTATTATCTCTCAAAAGTTGGAAAGGAAGTGGTGTTGTGGAAAGTGTCTTTTCCCACCAACCATTCTTGTAAAGGTGATAGTTCAAACCACCAAAAACTCCAATTACTAAAATAAAAATAGATAGTTTAATAAAAAATCGTTTCATCAATTTCTCCTAACAAATAGTTGAGGAATTTCTCCCTCAACTTATTTTATAGTCTTTTTGCCGTGTAGATAGTTTGTTGGCGAACTTTGAAGGTTGCTGTTTTACGAATTACCCCATCTTCATCAGGTTCAGAAGTGTAGAATTGAAGTCCACTTGACCCATCATCTTCTCCTTGAATCTGTCCAGTCACCACTACCATTGCGTCTCCATTTTCCTCTAAGTTCAAAATAGAGTCAATATCTTGAGCTGATTTTAGGGTAGTTGAAAATCGGATATAATCTTGTTCCAACAATTGGTCAATGACTTCCTGACTGAAATTCTTGAAGAATTCATCTGGCAAATCTTCAACCTTGAAACTTCCAACTGTTGCAGACCAGAATTGTCCATCATCAGAACTGAAGAGTCGTAAGTTTTGACCGTCACTACCACCAAAATTCTTCAAGTAAGAACGAGTGGTAGAAAGGGAGATTGCTCCAAAGTCCATTGGGTCTGCCTTAGTTTCCTTATCACGAATAGTCACATCAATAAAGTCGTCTGAATCAGAAGAGTCCAAATTTGTGACCATTGGTTTCTTTCCTGTTCCAAAGGAAACGTATCCAACAGACAAACTTGCACGACTTTCATCTTCCTCGTCCACACTGAAGTATTGTGAGTCAAATTTAGCCTGAACTAAAATTTGTGAGGTTTCCGCAATCTTCAAAGCCTCTTGGTACTTTTCAGAATTTTTGTGGTTCTTGGCTGTTGCAGAAGTGTCACCCAAACTTCGTTCAATACTAGCAATCATTTCATCAAGACGACGAATTTGATAATTTGTAACCTTGCCACCAAAGATAAAAATGGTTTCTAAATCATCGTGTTCAAATTTCTTACTTGGTGAGTTTTGAGAAGCCTTACCAAACAACCCATAAAAGTTTAACCGTTTCTTCACTGGGTCAAGTCCTTTGTCACAATGTAGAACCCCCATTAGGAAGGAATTTGGTGTTTTTGTTTTTGCTTTCTTTTCCTTTTCTCGATACAAAAATCCAAGTCCACTGGAGAAGGTGATGATACCACTATCGTCTGGCATATTTTTGTTCTTAAATTCAACTGCTCCTTTGTGATGACCTGTTGGTACAATACCAAAATTTCTTGAAATTTTCTTTGTCACTTTATTCACCTCAATTTGTTTTATAACTTATTCTACCACATTTTCCTGTAAAAGTCAAGAGAAAAAACAGAAAGAATATCTTTCTGTTCCTGTTTCAGTCTTACTTTTCTGAATCTAATATAGCAGAGATAATTTTATAGGTTTTGTTCCTTTTGATTTTCAATTTCTGGGTTGAGAATAAATTATCAACAATCAACTCCTCACCCAAAATTTCCTTATAAGATTTCCTGAGTAATTTGGTGAACTCTGTCTCTGCAACAGGTTCAGAGAGGAGGTTGTTAATATATTGAATTTTGATAAGAGGTTCTCTCTCCCACGTATTTTCCTTCAATTCTTTATTCAAGTCAATAATTGAATCAATCACTCCCAAACCATAATCTGTTAAATAAAATTCACTTTCAGCAATCATTTCCTTAAATTTAGAATTGGCTCTTGAATAAATCAATTCCTTAGTGATTGGAATTTTTCTGAGAATTTCGTAGGTCAAAGGGAAACAAAACAAGGGAATTGAGGTTCCTAGAGTTTTCAAAGGCTGTTTAATTGACTCAAGACCAATATTGAGGTCATTAAAGTATTGAATGTAGAATTGAACAGCTCCATCTGAATCAATTTCAGCCGTAAGGTAGGGGTCAGAGTAGGTGAGATATTGATTTACTTTTGACAACCACTCCTCAGTTGAAATTGTAGTTCTCGTGAGAGAACGATTATTCGTATAATGGTGATTAAAAATTGTCCAATCTTCAATAGAACTTTCTAAAAAAGCTAGATAAATTTTGTGATAAAATTGAGTCCATTCATTAGTAAGACTCAATTGATTTGATTGAATCAAGACTCCTTCTTCCTTTCTTTATTTTTGTAAATTATAAAAGAGGACAAATCGTCCTCTAATAATTTGATAAAATAAATTCTATTCCATTTTGTAACATTGGAAAGTGGTAAGCAAATTGTTCTGCCTGTTTCTTGTCCTTCAGACATTCCAGATAAGTCTCCTTCAAGAGTTCAGAAAACTCAGAAATCTTTCTTTCCTGCTCTGAGGGAATTGTTTCCAAATTAAATATTTTCTTGCCAATCAGGTAATCTTTCTGCAAACTTCAATTGTCCATTTTTGAGTTGGATACCATAATATTCGAGACTCTCAAACAATTTTTCAGAAACAAATTTATCCTTCACAATTTCTAAAATAGATTGATTTGTATCCAAATCAGTTTCAGTTAGGATAATTTTAGCAAGTGGAATGGTGTTTCCAAAATTTTCAATGACGGAATCACAACCAGTACCATATAGTCTGTGAGTTATTCCCCTAAAGAACAATACCCTCCCTTCTGAATCAATTTCAGCAGTTAATTGAAATGGCTTGTAATTTCTACTATTATCCAAATACCTAGACCAAGTTCTATCATTCCAATCATAACCATCATTTTCATCAAGATAGTGATTGATTTCATCCCAAGTGGAACAATCAGTTTTTTCTAATTCTAAAATGAGTTTCTGATAAAATTCAATCCATTTTTTGAGGAGTGGATTTGAATTACTTTTAGTAATCAAAATGAACCTTCTTTCTAAGTGAGTTCCCTCACAATTTTTCTTAAATTATAAAAGGGAATTTTTCACTCCCCTTTCTGTAATAATTTTAGATATTGAATTTGCATCTCAAACAGTTTAAGAGAGCGTTCTGCTCCTTCTGTAAATGTTACAGAGGGATGGTTTTTGTAAACGTTCAAGGTCTTCAATTTATCCTCCAGTTCTTGAGAATGATGGTTCCAAAACTCGTTTGGTTCTTTAAACGAGGAACCTTCAACTTCAAGACTGTTGTTTATCTCAACTTTATTACCTGCTGCTAAAATTCCAGACAGATAAACCTTACTGATTTTCAAATCAAAATCCCACATATTTTGTTTCAAATTGTAAAGAGAAAAAATTAATTTCAATTCTGGATTTTCTTCCTTAATCAATTCAATATAATGTAATACTAACTTCAGAATTTTTTTGTGTTGTGAATGTAGGTTTTTGTTAGTTCGTTCAATTTCTAAACTTACTTTTTACTTGGTTTAATAAAGTTGGATTTTTTTGAAATAAAAAAAGTACAACTTATCCAAAAGCCAAATTGTTTTGACTGTAAATTTTTTTCTTTTTTTAAGTACATCAATAATATACTTTTTGTGTAATAAATTCAGAGAAGATTCCCTCACTGTACCTGATACAGAGTTGGTGGTTCTGAAGTTCATTGTTAACAAGGTCAAAAAATTGGCTTCACCTGAATCGTGAGTTCTTCAGGTTTGTATAAATAAACCATAGAGTTAAATCTGGAAACTGTTTCAGCAAGAGTATTTTTCTATCAGAACATATTTGAAGAAATCTAGGTTATAATAATTTTCTGAATAACATTCTTTCAGCAAATCAGTAAACGGATTATCTTCAGGTTGATTAAAAATTGTTTTTGATGAGAAAACTTTTTTGTTCTTCAAAAACAAACAGTATTTAACAAGGTATTATCTTTGTATTTCATAATACCTTCTTTCCTGTAACTGTTTTAGTCACATTATTTTTCTTAAATTATAAAAGGGAAGAACTCAAAATATTCTCCCCAAATTTCATTCTCTCCCTGTAACTGTTTAAGCCAAAGACTTCTCTTCAACAATTACAGAATCATCTTCTTTCTAAAACAAATCCAGAGGTGGGCAATCCCACTCCTGGACCTGTTAGAGAATTATTTTACTTGTCTGAATTTGTTACAGTAGTGGTTGGTACAGTTGGTGGAAGATTGTTAAAGTTCAATCGTGTCCAGCCAACTGTGTAATCTACAACAATTCCAGAATTGGTGCCATCTACAATGTTTTTACCTTGATAAGTCACACCGTTTGCTGAAATATTATCTGTCTCTTTCGTACTAGTGAAGTGAATTGGGTAAGCTCGAACAACATTTTCCTTTTTAGCATCCACGTAAGTTAGTGGGTTCTTGAAGGTGATGTTATTGAAACCAATATACTCATAAGATTTACCAATTCCACCTTGGTAAGAACTTCCAAGACTAGCACTGTAATTTCGAACAACTTTATTGGTTGTATTTCCAGTTGCTAAATCGTGACCAGTAAATCCAGAGTAGTCACTTAGTGTCACATCTGAAACTGATACAGAGTAGGAACGTGTTCCGTCAAACTCTTCTTTTTCAAAAATACCAGTTTTGGTGAATTGACCTTCTGTTGCTGGTGCAAAGTAAATTGCCTCAGAACGTACTGTGTTTGGATTTGCCTTGTAACGTTTTTCAAGATTTGCAGGAGTTAATTCCTCACCACCATAACCAGCCAGAGTTAGTTGGTTAAATCGTAAGTTGTGACTTCCAATTACGTTGAAGAGGTGAGAATTTGATGGTTGCGCATTATTGATAGTTAGGTTTGAGAATGTCACCTTACTTGAGTGAACATTGGTTGAGATGAAGTTTCCTTGATGAGGACCATAAGTTGGTTTCACCTCTCCAGATTCTTCCGTTGTCTCTGTCACACTTCCATTAATGGTTGCGTTTTTAATTTCCAGATAGTCTGTATCCTTACCGTGATTTCCACTTGTATTCCACTCAAAACTTGTTCCGTTCTGAATTTGGAAAGTTGAATCATTCAGGTCAATATCTGCCCCTGTTGGGTTAGCTGGGAAATTCCAAACCGCCTTACCTTCAGAAATTTTGTAGGTATCTTTAGGGAAAGTCAAATTCTCACTTGGAAGGAAGGTAACCACATCACCAGCAAAATCTTTTCCAGTTCTCTTTAGGTAGAGGTCTAGTTCTGCCTGAGTATGAATTTCAGCTACCACATTTGTTCTTCCTTCACTTCTGGAACTGCTGGGGCTGGAGTTTGTACTGGAACTGTTGGAGTTGTAGGAGTTTCTACTTTAGGTGTTTCAGGAGTGGGTTGTGTCACCTCTGGAACAGTTGGAGCTGGGGTAGGTACTACTGGAGCTGGTTCAGGGGTGGGTTGTACTGGTTCAACAGGTTTAGGAGTTTCAGGTATGAATGGTACTACTGGTTCCTCAACTGGGGTAACTGGAGAAGGGACTGTAATTGTATTGTCTACAATTTTTGAAGCTTGATTTTCAATAACCTTATTTGCATTCCGTTTTGCTTCCAGTTCTGCTAGACGTTTCACTTCTTCATCTTGCTCACTGGCTTTATTAATACTGTTTGCCCCTTTTGCAGACTTGGTTTCTTCTTTCTTGTTGGAAACAAGGTCTAATACTTGAGTGATAGGAGCAATTGGGTTACTTCCATCTTCCTTTTTGTTGGCGATACGAGAGTCAGAAATAGAATTGGTGTCTTTCTTGTCACCCTTTTCATCTTTCTTATCTTTCTTGTCCTTTTTATCAGACTTTTTATCATTCTTATCATTCTTATCTTTCTTTTCTTTACCATCTGAAGAAGAGGTCTTCTCATCTGAATCTGTTTCAGAGTCCTCGTCAGAACTTTCAATGAATTCAACATTGCTACTACTCTCTGTTTTCTTAGAGACAGAAAGTTCCTTTGCTTTTTCAGTTCCAGAAGGGTGAGTTACCATCCAGGCTGCCACACCACCACCCCCTAAAACAAGTACAGAAAAAAGGGATACTAAAGCGATTTTCTTTTTGTTGTCCAATTGTGAACCTCCATTTTATTTCTTTCCTTCTTATTATATCATATTTTTTTAAAAATTCTTGATATAATTTAGAAAAAAATAAAAAAAGTAGATTTAACTCTACAAGAAAGAAGGATTTTTTTATGAAAAAAATGAAGAAAAATTTTTTTACAAAAAAACTTTTTTTGCAATGTTTGCCGTCATTCTCACTCCACTAGTGATTTTTATGATTGTATTTTGGAGTGCAATGACATCTCAACAAGTTATCCACTTATCTTTAACATCATTTTTTGGAATGCTGTTTGTCATTTTGATTGGAGCAGGAGTTTTGATTTATCAAGTTGGTTTTCTTGATGATTTTAGAATGAATGGAGTAAAAGATATTATTCTATTTCCACTTGCAATAATCATTTTCATCTCTTTTCTTACAATTTTATTTTGTGGTTGGACTTTGAACCATAAAATAGATGAATTACGAAAAGCTGAAAAATCAATTATCAAACAAGAAACAGTGATTTATTCCATTCAAGAATTAGAAGTAGAAGAAAATTACAATTCATCCACTCCTAGAAAGATTAAAGTCACTTATTTGGATAAGAATAATCACTCCCAGACTGTAACTATTGAAGGAGGAGAAATTTCTAACTTGAATAGTTACAGAGGAGAGAAACCAAAAATTCAAATTGACAAACGATATATTTCTGATGAAGATGTTAAGAAATATAATGTTGATTCTTTTTGATGTTGAACGTATCAACAAAACAAAATACAAAAATCATTCAACGAACATTGTTTGATAAATAATAAGGAGGAAGAGGCAGTTCTTCCTTATTATAATTTACAAAAATAAATTGTGACTTAGTGTCACTAGAAAGAAGGAATAAATGATTGGTTTAAACACCAAACAATACATCCCTGGTCAGAGTGAACAAATTTTTATCTCTAGTCGTTTTGAAGAACTGATTAATCAAGATGAACCAAAAATTCAATCTGACATTTTTGAAGTTCTCAAAAGTAAAAGAGATAAGTTGTCTTTAAACCAACTTTATTTGACTTATTCTTACAGTAAAGATGAATTTGGAATTAAATTTCTTTATGCCTATAAAGCAGGCTATATTCAAGCTGATGGTAAGTTGAATCTGGAATCTGACTCCAAATATTACACATCTCTATTTGATGATGTATCAATAATGCAAGTTCCTAAAAGGGATTGTGAATTGTTTTATAGCAGTCAAATGACTTCTGAATTGTTGAAGGATAGGTTGAGAAAACTTTATAATACCTATATTAAAAATGTTAAAAAACAATTAATGACTGGTTCTAATAAATTTGGTTCAAAAGTTCACAGTTTAAAAATCTCCACAATGGAGATGGAAAATTGTGGTGCAACAACTGAACAGTGGGAAGAGGTTGTTGGGTTGTATTTGAGATTTTTCAGATATAACTTCAAAGAAATATTTTATAAAACGAATAGTTTTTGGCAAAGAATGGATATTCTGGTAAACCCAAACACAACTCACCCACAATTTAGTGATATTCAGAAAAGAATGTTAGAAGATGTTCGTAAAAAGTTTTTGTATAAAAAAACTAATGATGTTTTTGGACTACAAACACACACAAGAAGTTTAGAACTTCTTCAAGACTTCTACAACATTCCTCAAAAAAATATCTCTGAATATTTTTTTCGGATTTATTGAAATTAGAAAAAAATTGAAATTGGTCAAAACTCCAAATTGTATTTCTCCCACCTGAAAACAGTTACAGGAGAATTACACAACTGGAGTTATTACAGAGGAGGAATTGGTTAAATCACTTTCAGAATCTTTAACAATTCTTACTCCAAAAGCTATTTCAAATCTTTTAAATTCTGAAAACCAAGAATTGATTGATTTCATCCAAGAATACTTTTTTTATTCAATGTAAAAAAACATTCAAGGAAAAAGTCAGATTCACAATTGAAATTATTTTTTTCAGTCCAATCAACATAATGAAGAATATTGAAAATAAAGGGAAATTTGATTTAACAAAAATATTTTCCTGATGTTATAAATAGTACTACAAGTCTCACTTTAATTGAGAAGAAAGGGACTCAAGTGAATGAGTTACAACTAGAAAAGTTTCTGACATCTATGGCAAGTATTTTTTTCCAAACTTTAAATATTTGGAGTCTTATTTGACTGAAGAGAAATTTGTTCAATCCTCTGCTGAAACATTTTCAGAAATGGAGGTTGGTGAATTTATTCAACTGAATGATAATGTTATTTTTAGTAAAAAAAGGGAGAAGTAATTCTTCCTTTTTATAATTTAGAAAAAAATAAATGTGACTAAGAGTCACTGGAAAGAAGGATACTTGTGATTACTACTAATCAAAAATATATGCCTGGTCACAGTGAACGTAACACTGTGATTCAGAAGTGACTTTAAAAAACAATTTAATGTCTAAGTTACAAAGTAAGTACAATAAAATTTCATTTGAATTTACAGATGTTGATTTTCCAATCACCCTTCTGAATCTGTTACAGGAAGATTTCTCTGCTGGAACAATTACAGAGGTGGATTTTGTAAATCAGGTTCTTGATATTTTGAAAAATTTTGATAATAAGAGATTGTCTGAATTTTTGAGTAAGACTGATGAAGACTTATTATTGAATGTAAATAAGTATTTCTACTTCAATCTCAAAATGATAAATCCTAAGAAATTAAGAGTAAAGGATTTGAAACTATTTTCAGACCCAACTCCAATATTAAATCGCTTTTTCAAGAAAGGGAGAGTTGATGTGAAAGATGATTTCAGTGGATTTGAAAATAATCAAGAAAACATTTTCATTTTAGCTCCCAAAACAGATTCAGAAGTGGGGGAAGAAAAACTTTACTCAACTTGTTAATTTGTTGACAAACAGTTTTCCAGAGTTATCTTACTTGGGAAACTACAATAAAAAAGAAATGTTGTTGAAGGAAAGTCCATTTGACTTTTCAACCCTTCAAGAAAATAATTTCTTCAAAGTGAACAACAATATCATCCTAGTAAATCGGAGTTGATTTTTTCGACTCCTTTTTATAATTTAGAAAAATAAAGAAAGGAAGAAGGAATACAGTTGATTACAAGTAATACCAACCAAGGTATGTATATTCCAAAAGTTTCAGAAAAAAATGTTTATTTTGGAAAAAAATGAGGGAACGAGTACAAAAACCTCAATCCTGAAATTGATACAGAATGGATAAACATTTTAGAAAAAAAGAACTTGGTAAGTCAAAACTTTTAATATGGAATTTTTTTATTTTCAATTAGTTTATTCGTATTCAGAAGATAGATTTATTGTTAAATCTAAATATCCAGATAATTATGACTCTTGGGTTCAGAAAGAAGAAGTTACAGAAAACAACAGATATTATTGTAAGTTATTTGATGATGTGATTATTGACCCAAAAGTTCCTTATTATGTTGCCTTTGAATGGAGAATTGATAATGAGAAACAACTTGAGTTCTTCACAAGTAACATAAAATTATCTGAAATGTATATCAAAGATGATTTGTTAAAGGTACCTTCTGAGAAAGAACTGGAAAGATTGGACTTAACAGATTTTTGTTTTTCTGGAGTGGAACTTCAGAGGGCTGACAGTTATACCAAACAAGAAATTTTAAGAGTCTTAAAAGAACAGATTGAAGAACAAATTAGAGCTATTTTTAGTTTGAATGAAAATAACTTTCAAACCCATCGGTTTGTTTATTACCTTATTACTTCTTATAACTTTTCCTTCCTCTCTGAAACTGATAGAGAGAGGTTGACTGATTTTATAATCAGGATTTGTTTAGAAATAATGACTGGAAGGGAAGTTTATTCAGGTTCATTACAGAAGTTGTTAGATACCAACTTGCTATCTGTTGACTCAATTTACCTTTTACTTCAACAAAAAGTTTTTTTGAAAAAAACTAATATACAATGAAGAATTTTTTTGATTAACAAAATAACTCGTGATTTGAAGGAGAGGTTCCTAACTGAAACAATTTCAGATGAGGAAATCAAAATGATTATGAATACCATTTTTCACAAAAACAAGTTTCTTTGAAAAAAATAAATCTTTTTAAGTTTAATTGATAAAGAAGTCTTATCTTTCCTCAAAGAAAATAATTTAATAGATACCTCAAAAAGTAAGTCACTCAAATTACTTCTTTGGTTATCTAAATAAAGGAGCTGATAATTCGGTTCCTTTTTTTATAATTTAAAAAAATAAAGAAAGGAAGAAGGAAAAAATATTGATTACAAGTAACACTAATCAAAGTAGATATATTCCAAGGATTTCTGAAGAGATGTTTATTCTGGAAAGGTTGAAGGAAAGAGTTGCAAATCTTAACCCTAACATTGATACAGAATGGGTGAGAATTATTGAAAAAGAAATTGGTGGGTTTGGTGAACTTGAAACTTTAGGTGGCATCCTTTTTCAATTAGTCTATTCTTACTCAGAAGATAGGTTCATTGTTAAATCCAAACATCTAGATGTCTACAACTCATTATTCCCTAAAGGAAAGGTTACAGAAAACAATAGATATTATTGTAAGTTATTTGATGATGTAATTATTGAAGCAGATATTCCCTACTATTTTGTTTATGAATGGGAAAAATATGGTAATAAACAAATTGAAACTTTTGAAGATAAAATTAAAACTTTGGAGTTGACTATTAAGGAGAGTTTGTTAAAGACGCCTAAAAAAATGACTTTCTCAGTCTTGATATAAAAAGATTTTCATCTTTCTGGAATAGAGATTCAAAAAGTGAAACTACGATTTTACAAAAAAATCCTAAAAAGAATTGAAAAAAAGAAATTAGAAGACAAATTGAGTGTTTTTTTAATGTTAAGTGAAAGCCCTTATTATCAAACTCACTGGTTTGCTTATGACCTTATTGCATCTTATAATTTCAACTTCCTCTCTGAAACTGATAAAGAGGAGCTAACCAAATTTGTAGTGAGAACCTGTTCAGAACTGATGAAGGGAAAAGAAATAAATTCTAATTCACTTCTAAAATTGCTGGATACCAATTTATTATCTTTGAACTCACTTTATGTCATTCTTCAAAATTCAACCTTTAAGAAACTAAAAGTTAATGAACAATTTTTAGTCAATAAAAATCACTTGTGATTTAAAGGAAAGATTCCTGTCTGAAACAATTACAGATGAGGAAATTAAAGTCATTATGAAAGTTCTCTTTTACAAAAACAAGTTTCACTGAAAAGAGGAAAAATTTTGAAGTTGATGGATAATGATGTTTTTATCTTTTTTTGAAAGAACATAATTTGATGAGTTTAACCAGAAGTAAATCGCTTGAATTACTTCTTTGGTTGTCTAAATAAAGGAACTGACAATTCAGTTCCTTTTATAATTTTCAAAAAAATAAATTGTAAGTGAGATTAACTCACCAAGAAAGAAGGAAAATTTATGATTACGAATTTCAAAAAGAAATATTACATTAGAAATTCAAACTGAAATTGTTAATCAGTTATTTGAAAGACTGAAAAACTTTTCAGAAGAAGAAATTAAGAACTCAGAGGTAGCTCTAAAGGAATTAGAAGAGTCAAAGATGATGTATGGAAGTTTACACTTTGTCTTTTATGACGTGGTAAAGAAAAACTTTTTTCAAATTGAAAAGAAAAGCTATTTGGTGGAAAGACTTCCGATTGTTTACTTTAATGAGTCTACCTATCAAAAGGAAGCTATTAGTGAATTGAAGAAAGTTCACCCACTAAAAACTATTCCAATATTTGTTGGCTTACTTGGACTAGATTCACCTGGTGTCTTAAAACGTATTATTGACAATGCAAAGGAGGATAACCTATTTTATCTTTCCAAAACAAAATTTTATTCCAGCTATAGTCCCAACAAGAAGATGATTACAGAAAAGTTGACGAACCTTTCACCATTCTACAACCAATTGATTGTGGATTCTTCACTCAAAGGTGTTTCACCACTCCTACTGGAATTGTTTCAGGAGGGGGTTGCTGATATGAATGTTTTTGATGTTGGTAAAAAGGTAATTGGAAACTTATTTGGAATGTCTTCTAAGGGAAGTAATCAGTTTGATAGTAAGTGGTCTGAAGAAAAAGAAAAACTCTTACTCTACTTTTATCTCTTTCAAGATGATAAGAAGTTGGTTGAAAATTGGGTTCAGATGATGATAGATGAAATTGAATACCACCCTAAAAATGGTCAAGATTTGGTGAGGAATGACCAAATTCTCAAATCTGAAATTGTTACAACATTACTTCCCCTATCTGGAATTGTTCCAGAAGTGAAGGAAGTATTGATGAAACTGAACAGTTTAGAAGAGGGAAGAATTAAAGCAGCTCTTCATAAAATCAAAACAAGTATCTCAGAAGATACAAAACCTTTTAGTTTTGAACAAGAATTTTTGTTGAAATGTTTGGCTGGTCTTCTTGAAAAAGGATTACCATCAGTATCACTCTACTATCCACGTCTGAAATTAACCAATATTTTATATTCTAAATACTGTACAAAAATGATTTGTTTTGGTGAAGGTGATGATTTGGTTGAAACGAATCGTTTTCTTGGAGATGGTTATCAACACCACGAAGATATTGAAAAAATTTCCAACTTATCAGACAAATGGAATATCACTATTTCAGGAAAGGTTCTTGCCTACAAAAATCTATTGGAAATTTACTTGGATAATTTCAATTGTAAATTAGATAACACTGAGTTAGAGGAATTCTCTAAAGAGCAGTACGATTCTGGTTATCAATCAGCTTCAGATTCTCGAAGTGAAGAGTTTGATGAAGAAAGAAACGAACTTGAACAAGAAAAACTTGAATTGGAAGCTCGAATCGAAAACCTTGAAGATGAAAAATCTGATTTGGAACAACAAATATCTGAACTTGAACAAGAACTAGACAATTATCGTTAAAAGAAAAAGAGTAGATTTAACTACTCTTTTTTATTCACAATAATACTGTTTTACTTTACCACGTTTGTATAGGTAAACATCAAATTTCCTTGTGTCCAAAATTGACTTTTCTTGGTTGCAGAAAACTCTGAACCGATTTCTAGTCAACCGTTGAACACTCCCCTTCTCCAACAGGTACAGGTCAAACACTTTCTCATCTTTAACAATTAGAGCAGCACAAGCCACTTCTGAATTTGTTAGAGAGTGGAGAACCTTATCTACAGGTTGTTTGTAGAAGACTGGTTGTGTCTCAAAGAAGGATTTCACTTCCCTCTCAACTGCAATGTATGGAAGGGAATTTGTCGTGAGAATTTTCCCATTATCTTGGATGATAGAAAAACTAACATCATTTGTATCTGGGTTAACTTGGTTACAATAAAATCGCCCACTAAAAGGAACCTTGTCAAAGTCCTCATCAAAACCAGTCACTTCAAATTCTACTGGAGACCAGAGTGGTTTCTTCTCAATAGCGTTCAGAATTAAAAATCCAATCACGAACAAAAGAAACAGCCCTGAACCAATTACAGTAAGGAATAACACTTGAATACTCATTACTAAATAACACCTACTTTCTTACAAAGAATTTTAATTTTTGATGGTTGGAAACCAACAATGAATTCCTCATCGTTGTAACTGATAACTGGGGCTGCATTAAAGCCACGACTTTTCAGTTCTTCAATAATTTCTGGATGTTCATCAATATTGATTTCTCTGTACTCAACATTATATCTATCAAATTCTCTCTTAGACATTTTGCATTGAACACAATTATTTTTTTGGTATAAATTGTAATCATCTTATTCTCCTTTTTCTCTTTTTGCTTTATTATATCATATTTTTGAGAATTTGTAAAGAAAAAGAAAAGGTCACAACTCAACCTCTTCCTCTTCTTTTTCAAGTTTCCCTTTACAAGCCATTACAAAGCCAACCACTCCAATCATTAGAGCAATTGTCAGGCAAGAAAAGTCAATTAACAAATCCAAATCACTCAAAAAATCACCTTCTTTCTAGTTCCCTTTTTGAGAATTATAGAAATAGGTGATTTTACTTATCCACAAATTTTGTGGCATTATTTTCTTATATTAAATTTTAGTTACTTCTGTACCTGTTCCAGTGAAGGGTAAACCTGTCCTGAAATAAATTCAGAATAGAGGTTCACTTCAATTACAGTAACGTAAGGAAGAACAAAGAAGAAGGCAAGACCTAAAGTTACAATAACAAGTAGATACCAACCAATCAGACTCAGGTAGAGCAAGAAGATTTCCATTGTTCTGCCCTTTGTCAAATTCCAAGAATCTTTGAAACTGAGACCAATCACGTGTGAGATACTTGTATCCACACCATTATATCGTCCACTAAAGTTACTCAAAATGTCAACTGCAATAGTTGTCACAAAATTCAACCGAAGGAAGATGTAAAAGATAAAGAACATTGCAACAATAATAACCAAGAAGAAGATTGGTGAGATGAAGGTCAACATTAACCCAACAAAGATAAGGACAAAAGTGAGACCAAACATTATAGTGTTCAGAATCATATTCACTAGCAAGAGTGGGAAGAAGTTTTTACCAAGACCTTCAAAGGAACTACCAATTCCCAGTTTGGCTTCAGAGTTGGTCATTCGTCTAAAGAGTGTGACAAAGAAATTGATGGTTAACACTCCAACAAATACACTTAGAATCGTACTAACTGGATTGGAGGTGTAGTGATACTCTGCTCCATTTGTTGTAGTCTGAGTAGTTCCAGAAATGATTGACTGGATAATGACTAACAAATAAAGTGGAATAAATGAGACTGCAACTTCACCAAAATTATTTTTGACAAAGTTAAAAGAGGCTTTTTTGACTTTACTAATCATCAGATTTAATTTCTCCCATAAAAAATATTTTGTAAATAAGTTATATTCTTATTATATATATTTTGCAAACAAAAAGAAAAAGAGTGTGAACTCTCTTTCTTAACCACCAAGAACGAAACGAGCAATTTCAACAAGTGGATTGTTTCCAAGACTAATTCCCATCACGTGTATAATCAGTCCATAAATCACACTACAGAAGATAGCTGTTCCAATCCAAGGCAACACTCGAATTTTCTTGAAGAAGAGACCAAGAACAACTCCAATAAGTCCAACAAAGATACCAATGAAACTTCCATAATAAAGGAGACGAATGAAAAGTGCAATTCCGTTCGTACCTAAATCATCAGAAAGATTTTGAAGACGTTGGAGGGCTTGGTTAATGTCTAGGTTGGTTTTATTACTTCCCTGTCCTGCAACAGCTCCAGCATTTTCTTGTACCTGTCCTGCAATATTTGTAGCAATGCCACCAGCTTCTTGACTAACATTTTCTCTAGTTTTCTTTACATTGTCCACCAGATTTTCAGCAGCCTTATTTGAGTCTTGTGCTCCATCTTGAATCTTTTGTAGCCCATTACTTGTTGAGTTTGAATTTGTGTCAACCCTTGATTGGTTGAAATTTGTGGAGATTGATAAGTGTTAGATGTCTCTGCACTCACGACATTTGCTCCACCCAAAGTTAGAACTGTAAGGAGAGCAACTGTGAGTTCACTAAAATGTTTTGTTAATTTCACTCAGTTCACCATTTTCCTTTTTATTATTTTATTAACAAAACTTAAATTGTTTTGTTCTCTGTAGTAATTATAAGTCTTTTTTAAGGAAAAAGAAAAAAAGTAGAAATAAATCTACTTTTTTTGTAATTCAAGAGAAATTGAATTTCTTCTAACATTTTTTTCTTCTAAGAAATACTTTAAGAAATGAGTATTCTCAAAAAAACTTTTTCTCTTGTGGAATAAGTTCCACATCGAAATTATTTCAGGTGTCTTCAAATATTCAACCACTTCGTGTAAAAAGTTGTGAAGTGGCAATTCCACCCAATTCATTATCTCTATTCTTATCCAAAAACAGAAATAAAAAAATTTTATTATGATTCTTATCTAAAACTTGAAGAAACTTTTTTTCAAACGTGTTCCTTTCAATGGTCGGTCTACACAATTAGGAAGAATAAGTTGTTTGTAAGAAAACTCTTCCTTGTAACGTTCTGATGAGAAAATATCTAACAATCTTTCGTTAATATTCTCATTAGAATAACTACCCAAAGAATTCAGATACATAAATCGTCCACTTTCAGATTCTAGATTTTTCTTATTCCATTCTAAATAAAATTCCACAAATAAATCTTTTGCCTTTTCTCTGGTAAGTAAATCGTACCTGAAGACTTCATCTTTTAAAGTCAATAACTCTCCAATTGCAGCAACATCCTGTTCTGTAGCAGTTCCAGAGAGAGCATTCTTCTTTACCTGTTCCAGAAATTGAAGAAGATATTCATAAGAAAATCCAAAGTCACTAAAGAGGTTGAGACAGTAACTTAATTCTTGCATAGTTGCAAGCCAATCATTACGTCGCAACTCCGTAACTAACTCACTAAAAGAAATTTGTTTGTTTAAGAAGAGACTAACTTTTTGATGAATTTCATTACGAATTTCTTTGCAATGTTCCTCAAAATTCCAAGTATCTTTTACCCCTTTGAGTTGTTTGAACTCATAATTTGTAAAAGTGGTAATAACCTTCTTCAACTCATTATAACCAGAATTTGATAAGAAGTTCTTTGGATTGTTGGAGAGATAAGGAATTTCACCAAGAATTTCATTTTCAGGTAAACCATTCAACACCCAACTTTTGACTTCTGGTGTCCATTTCTTCAAAATCAATTTCTGAAGATGATTCAGTAGCCCTTCTGTATCAGTTATAGCAAGGTAGTCAATTTCACCATACTTTTCTGGAACTTCTAATTCCTTGAAACAACGATTGAAAACAATTGAGGAAGATAATTTCTCAATATCCAATTCTAACAATAGAATACGATTAAAATTTGGTGAGAAAACTCCACCTACAATTTCAATTTTTTCTTCCTTGAAGTTGTAAGTCAACTTAACTTTTTTATATTGATAGTAACGTTTGGTTACTGTTTTCGATTCTTTGTATGAACATTTAGAACTGATGTACTTTCCATTTGTAAGAACGGGTACTAGCTCTGAAACAATTTCAGGAGGGAAGAGAAAATCTCTGTCCTGAATGTCTACCAACAATTTTTGAGTAGCAGTAATAATATTTATTTTTTTATTTTGAGTATTAATCAAATCTTTCCTTCTTTCTAGTGAATCTCTGTTCACCTTGTTTTTAGAAATTATAAAAAAGATAAGAGTTAACTCTTATCTTATAGTTCATTTAACTTGTGAAGACGATAGTTATCATCGTCTTCCAACCAAGCGACTTGGTGACCACGAAGGTGTTCTTTGTTAACCGATAAAGTGTTTTTCTTCTCTTCAACGAGAATCCAAACAACATTACGGAATCCGTAAGTATCAATCGTGTTCTCACCCCAACCATCAGTAATGATAATGCAGACTGTGCTGTTATTATCATTCTTTTTAGATTCTTTGAGGTGGTCAAAGACAGGTTGGAAACTAGTTCCGCCACGTCCTGTTGGGAAAAACTTAAATCTTCCATCCTTTTCCACGTATTGTGGGTTGTTTGAATACACTTGTGTATCAAATGGATAGACTGTTTGTTTTGATTTTGTCTTTGCTGCAATTGCAGAAATTTCATTCAAAGCAAAGTTGATTTCATTTTCACCCATTGAACCTGAATTATCAACGTAACAGATGATTTCTTTATTAAGAATGTTACGTGAACCCTTCAGAATGTCAGGGCGATTGCCCTGCTTGTAATTCACCCGTGTAAAGGTGCGTTCAACTCCCTGTTTCAGTTTACCCAAACCACGTTGGATAACAGTACGAAGGGGGAGTTTTCCACGTTTTGCTTTACCGTGAATTGCTTCTTCAATCAAGTCGCCAGGAATGAGACCACGATAGTGGCTTTCATTAACTTCACGAGCTTGAGTAGTGCGTTTTACGGCAGATACGACACTCTGGTGAGAAGCGTCACCAGAAGCCATTTCAGATGTTTCACCATCTTGAGCGTCTTGAGGTGTTTTCTTCCAAACATCGTGCGATGCTTTTTCATTCATCGCAGATGATTGAGATTGACTCATTTTTTTCTTGTAATCATCAATCATATCCTGAGCTTTTTGCTCTGGAGTTTTTTCACCATCTTTACCGTTACCTTGTTGGTCTTTTGAATCTTGTTCATTTTGACCATCACCATTACCTTGACCATCTTTTTGGTCTTCACCATTTTGTTGGTTTTGACCATTTTGATTGTCGTTGTTACTATTTCCATCTTGGTTTTGGTCTTTCTGGTCTTCTTGACCATTACCTTGCTGGTTATCCTTGTCTTGGTTGCCCTGTTCTTGACCTGATGAAGAATTGTTATTCTCATCTGAATCAGTTCCAGATTGACCTTGACTGGATTGTCCCTGACCAGAACCAGATTGCCCTTGATTAGACTGGCTAGATTGCCCTTGTCCCTGTTGGTTCTGTTGTTGGTTTTGACTTTGACCTTGTTGATTTTGGTCTTGGTCCTGTGAGTCACCTTGCTGTTGTTGCTTCTGAAGTTCTTTCTTTTTCTTGTAAAGAACATCAAAATAGAATTTTGAGTCTTCATCAGCAGCCAAACTTGGGTCTCCAACCATCTGGCGAACACTCTCAAGAGTGATGCCATATTCTGTCAGAGCTTTAGACTCCTTAATTTTTGGAGCCTGATTGATTTGACAGTCAGTTGCAATGTTCACCAATGTATGATGTCCATTTTGTGACTCATTTTTGTAGCGTTGGCAATGCTCCCACAAAAGGTGATTCAACTCGTGGTAGAGGATGGCAGTGACATCCTTAAATTTATCTGTTCGGACAAATTGTCCACCTGAGTTTTTGAACACTTTTGCCAATTCATCTTTCTTATCTTGAGATAACTTATTATACTCATTAAGACTCATTGGTGCTTTGGGATGGTCTTCCAATACTAAATCTAATGGAGACTTTTTCATTCCTTGAATATAAGTCAGCCAAAGTGGGTTAACATATAAATTCATATATGTAACCAATCCAGATGTGGTTACATTTACAGCCATTGGTGCCTGCATATCAAGAGTAAAACGGTTCTGAATATTTAAACAAAAAGTTCCGTAAAATGGGTTTGATTGACCAGTGCCAAACGTGCACCGTCAATAACTGAAAGCGTGGCAGTTTTGAGTTGATTTCGTTGGTCCGCAGTCATTTCTTCCCTAGACCACTTGTTCAAGTCAATGGCATCACCACTAAATTCATCAATCAAACCTTTTAAATCTGACATTTCCCAGATATTCATATTTTTTCCTTCTTTCTATGTGAACTTTGTTCACTTTTTATTTTTGAAAATTATAGACAACTCTGCTGAAACAATAAAAGAGAGGGAAATCCTCTCTTTCTAGAATACAATTTCAGAGTCCTTATCCTTGAGAATAAGGTATTCCATAATTGTGTCTCGATTTTTGTTTTCAAATTTTTTCACTTTGTTACGAATGGTTCTGAAACTACCCAACAAGTAAACTTTACTTTTAACACGTGTAATACCTGTATAAAGTAGGTTTGCATTTGCTTGATAGTAATGACAACCACCTACTACCATAATTCCATAAGGAGATTCACTACCTTGTGATTTATGAATGGTATAGGCGTAAGCCAATTGAATTTCGTCTTTAAGAGAATTTTTGAAAACCATAATTTTTTCTTTGGTAACTGAATTTTCAACTAAGATTCCGTGAGCAGTAATATCAATCACCTTACCAATATCACCATTGTTCACGTGAACCAAATCTTCTTCCTCATCTCCACCAGCAATATCTGAAAGATACAAATCTTCTGGAGTATTTGCGTCTTCCATTGAAGGAAATTCTCTATTGTTTCTAAACATTACCAAATCATCTTTAAAGATAGATACCTCTTCACCAAAGAAATTGAAACTTAAAGAAACTTCTTCATAAAAATATTTTTCATTTCTTGTTGAACGTACCAAACTTTGAAGTTGGTTGTTTAAATTAACTTGCCCAATTCTGCCCTTGTTTGCTGGAGATAACACCATAATGTCTTCTGGAAGAACATTATTCTCCAACATCTTCTTATAGGCATTTAAAATTTGAGCTAGAATTTTTTCTTCCTCATCAATGTTTTGAGCAATGAAGTCCTTGCCAATTACAAAAGGTTTGTTGTTTTGATTTTCCAAAGTGAAATAACCTTCACGGAACTCTTTGGAAATCTTAGCAATTCCACCCTCTGTTGATGAGAGACGAAAACTTTTTGTCAAACGAACAGTTGTCAACAAGTTGTACTTGATAAACAAATGTAACAAATTTCCTGGAGAAACACTTGCTAACTGGAACTCATCTCCAATGAAAACAACTCGTGTTCGTGTGTGGAGAGAAGTTTTGATGTTTCGCAAGAAAGCATTAAACAACAAACTATCTACCATTGAAAATTCATCAATGAAAATCACGTCAGGAACCTTTTTAATATCTGCTGTAGTACCTTGACCATTAAGGTTGTCAGCAATGATATGATAGGCACTGTGAATTGTTTTTGCTGGATATTCAGCATAACTACTCAGATTTTGCGCTGCTTTACCTGTTGGAGCAAGAAGTTCCACACTTAATCCAAGGTCTAGTAAGAATTTAATCAGCTCTGAAACTGTTTTAGTCTTACCAGTACCACCAGGACCGACAGCCATTGAAAATTTATTGTTCTCAATCATTTTAAAAACTTCAATCTGTTCATCACTTGGTTGGAAGTCTGTTCCAAAATTCAAGTAACTATCTAATGCTGCTTGGAAGTCAAACTTCTTTTTACCCAAGTGAGGTAAGAAATCCGTCTTTGCCTTTTTCAAAGTGTTATAGGCTTCAAATTCAGCATTCCAATAAAAAGCAGTTGTCACAAAACCTTCTGTATTGATAATGTTAAAGATATTTCGTTTCACACTTGTATCAACAGAACTTTGTAGGTTTTCAATTTTACAACTTTTGAGAAAGTCTTCCATCAAATCTTGAGGAATCTTCAACTCTTGGGTTGCAACTTTCATAAACTCTAATAAGTCAACTTTTGTGTTTCCAGAGTTAACAAGTTTCTCTTCTAAAACTGCATAAGACCCGTACAAAATTCGTTCAGGGTTAGTTGGACTGAATAGATAGTCTTGGGTTTCTTCCCAAAATTTCTCACGAATATTATCAACAGTTTTAAAACCAATTCCATCAATGAACATTAATGGATAAAGTTGAGTTTGAATCATAGAAACTGCTGATTTTGGAGAATGATTGTAAGCACTTAACACTTTAGAAATCTGAGCGTCACTCAATAGTTTTGCTGCATCTCCCATCTCTGAAACAAATGCAGAGTGAGCCTGTTTACCATTAATTTCAGTGTAAAGTTTTCGTAATCGGTCTTCAGTAAAATCAGGAACTTGTTGTTCAATAATATCTTTTAATTCATCGTTCAAGATGATAAGTTCATCATCCACAATTTTCATTGAATTAAGAATCTTATCTAAAACAAGTTCAGAGGGAGTTGCCCACTGGAACAGTTCCAGAGTTTTGACAACCTTCTTCAAGTTCTTGTTTTCAGCAACTCGGTCTAAAAAAGCCCATTGTTGACTTGGTGTGTCTGGAAAGTCAAAATAAACGTGAGTCACCCAGAATTGGTCTCCTTTAGATTTATGTTGAATTTCAATATCAGCTTCAACATTATCTCCCACATAAAGTGGTTGAGGGGAAAACACACTGTAACTTTTATAGAGTGGGTGTTTTACTAAAACAGTTTCAGTGGGGTCTTGTGGTTGAACTCGATAAATAAACAAGTCGTCAGAGTTGGACTTCCAACTTTGAGCAATCACCAAAAACCTTTCTTTGTTTTTTTCTTTCATAATTTCCTTTTTCCTTCTTTCTGTTTTTTTATTTTTTCTATTACTATTATAGCAAAAAAAGAACAAAGTTTCAACCTTGTTCTTAGTGTCTTATAAGAGAGGAGTCTCCTTTCTTTTTTTATTTTGAGAGAGTATTATTCAATACTCTTAGTCAGATTTCTGAGCTGAGCCAGTTCAATCAGGAAGTTGTATCCTGAATCTGGAGCAGCTTGGAAGTACTTATTGTCAAAAAGATTTTTGACATTAGTACCTTCAGGGGCATTGAGAACTCGGTCTCCAAGTGCGCCGAATACTTCTGAAGGAACCGTCAAGTTCCCCATAATCCAGCACAACTTGTAGACATAGTTCTCATTTGAGAAGTCTACACCTGAACCGTCTTCGGTTGCCTTGAGAAGCAAATAATACTTCTCGAACCCATCCATCGCTTCGAACTTCTTAATGATGGGGTCACTCTTCGAAATTTTATTGGTCTTTCCGTCACCAAACAATTCAGTTGGGGAAACCAAAGAATCCAGATGTTGGATGGTGGAAGCCAATGACCGCCCAATGTTAACACCAGCATAAGCCTCGATAACAATGGATTGCCAACGATGCTCACCTTTCTTCTGAGCCTTCAAATCTTCAACACCATACAAGTAGTTAGAGAGCTTTTTAGCAGTCCGTGAGTTGAGGACACGGACATCCGTAACGTCTTTCTTGTTATACAACTCTTTGTTTTTGGTCAGAGCAGACAACAAGTAAGGATGGATGTTAGAACGTCCTACAAGTTCTTCACCATTCCACTGTTTAGAAGCGGTTGCACCCCACAAAAGGAATGAATCAGCATCTGGTTCAACAAAGAAAGTTGCACCCCGTGTAATGACAGCCAACTCCATTTCGTGGGTTGGCGAGTCTGAATCTTCAAACCCTGGGATTGATGGGGCAGGATTTCCTGCCAAGATGAACCAAATTCGGCTCTTGTCAATTCGAGTTCCATCAGGAAGTAGACCTGATTGAATCAAATTCATTAAAGTTCGTTGGTCACTTTGGTTAAACGATGTGAATTCGTCAATAAAAATGACGTAACTCAATCCATCGTTTTTCTCATCAGCCAAGAAGCGAACTGCTTTCTTCAGTTCAGGAATCAAATCCCGTTGTAAGTGGTCTGAGGCTTCGTTATTGATGTAGGGAATAACGATAGCCTCAGTGGGCATCCCTGAACCATCAATAAATGAATAGTGGTTCTTAACATCGAACCCATCCTTTTTCATCTTAGCTTTACCCCAAAGATTTTCTACCTCTTCAGTGATAAGTCTCTCCATCTCTCCTGACAAAATTTCAGTTTTGCCCATACCAGGCTCACCGATGACATTAATTGTCTCTTTTGTGTGGAAGAACACAGGTAGAACTTCCACGATTTTTCCGATTTTCTCTAAAGTAATTGTCATTAATTTTTTTCCTTCTTTCTAATTTACCATCTGACAAATAATGGTAAACAATTATTTTTTTAAAAAATTATATAACAAAAGAAATTCCTTTTTCTGAAACAAAAAAAGAAAAGGATAAACCTTTTCTTATTTTGTGTAATATTTTACCAAGGTAACACGATTAGTGTCAATTGTACTTCCATCTGGAAGTTTACCATTTTCAATAAAATTATTAATAACTTCATTGTCTTCATCACTAATGATTTCCATTCCATCAATAACCAACAGAATGTTATCCTCAAATGAAGATAAGTCACGTTGGACTTCATAAAGTTCAGCCCACTTATCTTCAGCAACCACTCCTGAAATTGTTTCAGTTCGGAATTTATGAATATCAAGTACAATAAGTTGTTGTCCATCCAACATATTTAATTCAGCTAATTCATAAAATTTAGTCATAACTCCCATTCCTGGGTTTGATGTGATTGTGATTGTGTTCATAAAAGTTCCTTCTTTCTGCCCCTTGGGCTTTTTATTTTTTTACATTTTAATTATATAAAAAATAAAATCTCTTCTAAAACAAAAAAAGAAAAGGAGAAATCCTTTTCTTAACTCATTCTTGTGAGAACAAACCACAATCTTTCTAAGTCAATTTTTGAACCATCTGGCAATTGACCTGATTCAATCAAATTCATTAACATAATTTGATTCATTAAAGGTAGTTTATCAAATTCATCAACAATGATGGTGTAAGTTAAACTATCATTATTGTCCAAGAATTCCTTTGCTTTCTTCAACTCTGGAATTAAATACCATTGAAGAGAATTTCCTTCCACTGAAGGAATAGCAAGTGGCTCAGTTGGCATTGCTGAACCATTTATAATTAGGTAATGATTTTTTACATTAAAATCATTATGTTCTTGTTGACCCCAAACTCCTGTAACCTCTTTAATAATGATATTTTCAATTTCATCAATAATAACTTTTGTTAAACCCATACCAGGTTCAATAGTTAAGTTTACAGTTGATTTGCAATTGTAAAGTATCTTAAGTGTTTCTTGGATACGTGTAACTTGCTCTTTAAAATTTTTTGACATAAAAGTTCCTTCTTTCTTCCCTTGTAGGGATTTTTGTTTTTCACTACAATTATAAAACAAAAAAAGAAATGGCTTCCGCCACTCCTTTAACAATTACAGATTAGTTAAAATTTTCTTCTAACTGAACTTTAGCAAAAATAGAATCTGGACCAAATCGTTCCACCAAATCTTCTAGAGCAGATTTTATTGACTCTTCTTTTGATTTGTCATTATAAATCAATTCAGTCAGGTTGGATGAAATGAAATCAACTCGTACCTCCTCTGAAAATCTTTCAGAAAAGATGAATGGAACTTTTCCCTTCAAAAGGTCTCGTTTGAAAGAGTTCATTACCTCATTTATTATTTCATCTAAGAAATAAGTTGTGCCATAACCTTTACTTCCATTCAATTGGACATTAATCAGAAAGACCCCTTTCAAAAAAAAAGCTGGTTCAAATGTTACAATTTGTCCTGAAACCAAATTAACCCAATAGTTACGTCTGAGTTCAATTTTATCCTTCCCGTTCATCAAATCATCGTAACTTTTAGGGTCACTTAAGATTTTTGAAAAGACATCTAGTGAACTTTCCTTTTCTGATGAAATCATCTGTCTACCTTCTTTCCATTTTATTTTTGGAAATTATACTGATTATTCCACAACCACAACTTCTCCAATTTGAGTTTCGTTAGGTAGAACTTCCAACAAATGAACTTGACCAGATACAGCAATATAGATGTTGGTTTGATTGGCAAAATTCACAATCACCACATCATTATCTCCAATACATTTATAACCAAAAATTTGGTTGACAAAATCAATAGAATAATTAAATTCAGAAAAATCATCTATCTGATGAAGATTAGAAAAACTTTCCACAAACAATTGATTGTCTTTCAAACGATACATTGTATTCAAGTCACCTTCAAGGTTAGGTTGGAGGGCAACTGTAATTTCATTTTGGAACATTGTAGTCTTGATATGTTCCAGTGCATTTTCTTCTTTGCTAGTCATAATTTCCAATTCATCTTCTGGAATTGTTCCAAACTGAGCAATAACCTGCTCTTCAGTAACTTCTTTATCTTTCTTCTTCAACGAACTAGATTTTTGAACAACATTAGCAAGAGTCTTAATCAGTTCCTTCTCTCCCTCTAACTGTTTCAGAAGGCTAACAATTTGTTTTACTGCTGATGGATGAAAGTAAATCTTATTTGTTTCACTTTGCTTAACCAACCTCTCAAAACTATCTTTATGTTCTTGTACTTCTGGAAATTCTGAAAAATCTTCCAATAGTATTTTAATCATTTCAATTGTCGTTTTTGCAATCAATTCATTCATTTTAAAGCTCCTCAATTTTTGATACTCCGTCAACCCCTTGTTCAACGTAATAAACATTCTCAATCAGGTTGGGTAAAAATTCTCTTTCGTGTGTGATAATGAGACTTGGCTTCTCCAAGTACTTTGTTAAAAGTGCAATCGCCTCAGCAACAGATTCAGCGTGAGTTTTTGAAACAGCACTGGTTGGTTCGTCCATCACAACTAGACTTGCGTTGTTTGTTCCAATTAATTTTGAGATAGTTACAAAGAAAGCAAGACTGATAACATCTTTCAATCCGCCACCTTCGTTACTCAAACTGATTTCCTCTGTTGAAAGTCCAATTCGTTTAATCACGTAAACATCTGCAACTGGTGCTCCACCTTTATTATCCAACTTCAATTTAATCTGGTAGTTGTCTCCAAATACGATTTGAATAATTTCAGTTACAGCGTCCTCTAAAATCTGACAGCCACTTTCACGTGCCTTTTGAGATGAGAAGTCCAACAGGTCACGAGTTAAAGCTGTTTCAAAACCATCATTCTCTAACTGTTTCAGTCGTTGTCTCTTTTGTTCTAACTGATTGGTCAGGAGAGTTTTTTGTGCCTTACGTTTTGTTAGTTTAGACTTCTCAATCTCTAACATTTTTGTTAATTTTGTAATTTCCAAATCTACTCACCTCACTTGTTGTTTTCAATTTCGTTGTAAAGGTAAGGTTTTTCAAAAGCATTTTCAATAAAGGTATTCCAATTTTTCTCTACATTTCCATTTCCTGCAAAAGTAATAGAATTTGAGTCAATGGAGAGGTATGAAGGAACTCCTTTGGCATTGAAATAAAACTCTGCAATTCCTAAGAGGTCTGGTTGAGTATTATTTTTAGGGTTCTCAGTAAGTGTTGCTAATTTATACTTGGATGTATCCAACTTCGTTTCTGAAACAAATTTAGATACGGAGTCCTTATTTTCACTTGGAAACAGAACCAAATAATTTACATCAACCTTTGGTGTCAATTTATTCAGTGTGGGAACAAAAGCCTTTGACTTATCTCCAGTATTCAGAATAACAATAACAGTCTTTTTGTTAATGGTGACATTTCCACCATCAATTGTTTTCAGAGACGTTGCTGGAATTACTTTACCAATTAGAGTCAAAGCATAATCTCGACTTTTTTCAGACCCCTCAAACAACTTGTTGATTTTTGTTTGAGTTTTTTTGTTGTAACGTTTCAAAATTTCACCAGCACTCAACTCACTCAACTGGTCATTTGTCAATCGTTTGTCAATCGCAATGGTTTCTTGGTCAGCTAATTTTTCAAGTTCCTTACTAGAGGTCATTAATTTTGTAACCCCCTCATCTGAAACAGTTCCAGTAGAGGAGTGAGAAACATTGGAACCAATTGCCAACCAAATTCCAGTCACCAAAAGCCCACTAGATAAGACAACGGGTAACATTGATTTTAAAATTTTCTTATTCATTATTCACCTTTTCTTTTTTCTTTTCTTTATTGTAACATTTTTCAGGAAACAAATCAAGTGCTAAATACAAGAAAACTAAAAAGAACCTTAAAATTAAGGCTCTTTTTGAGTTATATGAAATTTAGAACAATAAAAATATATTAGTGTATTAGATTTTAGAATGGAAGCCCATCTTTAAAATCTTCTGCTCCATTTGTTGGAGCACCATCACCACCATTTTCGCCTTTCTGACGAATATAGCTGATGTTGAATGGGTCAATATTCAACTTCAGTGAAGTGCGTGTTTCACCACTAGCTTCATCTTTGTAGGTGTTGGTCGTCAATGTGCCTAATGCTTCAGTAATCATTGCACCCTTGACCAACTTTTCGGTCAGATATTCCATTTGTTTGGTTCCATCCTTGATGAAGATAGAAACATTCACTGGAACACCAAAATCAGTGGAGACGAACTCCATTCCGTTCATCACATATTGCAATGATTTCTTTTTGAAATCATTCAACTGCATATTTGAAGGGAAGTTGAATACAACTTGACCATCTTTCACGGTCTTGATTGTTGGAGTGTTGTTTACAAACAATCCTTTCAACCCAAGAGTGGTGCTAGGCATACCATCTTTACGATGGTTCTTGATAATTCCAAATACGTTATTGTATTGAGTTTCTTTTGTTTCTGTCATAGGTTTTACCTTCTTTCTAATTTCACAACTGACAAATTGTGAAACAATTAATTTTTTAAAAATTATAGAACAAAGAAAAAAAGAGTGAAAGTTTTTCACTCTAATTTGAGGTTAGTGTTGGTTTCTCTGTCTCCACAAAGATTGTTTGTTTGCCATCACTATAAACTCGGTAATAAGGTGTTTGTTCACCCAAACGGTTCAACTGAGTAATGACACCATCCATTTCTGTAACAATTCCAGAATAATCTGCTCCTGCTTCAATTGCAGATTGGAGACGATTCTTAATCTGTATCAGAGAGGATTGTAGTTCTGCAATTTTTTCAGAGTTGGAAGATTTACTGTTCTGTTTGGCAGACTCAATTTTGTGTTGCAACTCAACATTCTCCCTTTGTTTTTGAACATTCAAAAGATAAGAATATTGTTCAGAAACTTGGGTACGAAGTTCTTGAAGTTTTGTTTGATATTCTTCCTTCTTGGAATTTCGTTTAACATCAGCCAACTTAGCCTGAATGTCAGCCAACTTCTTCTGGAAGGACTCATAATTCAACGTGGTCTCAAATTCGTTAATATTGAATTCACCAATCAATTTCTCAACAGCACCCTCACGAGCTAATTCTTCTTCTTCAGTCAAGCCATAAATAATTCGATAATCAAAACCAGTTAAACGATTTTTGTTTCGTTCTTGAGAATCTTGATTCAACTTCTTAGCACGATTAGAAAACTTAGAACTGTTGACACTCTCAAATCATTAACACTTTCTTGGGAAGTAAAACTGATGTTGTTGCCATTCTTGATAACTGTACTTGGTTTCTCAAAATCAATAGGAGTTTTCCCAGCTAAAACAGTTTCAGTTACGATACGATTCAAGATTTTAGCTTCAGTACGTTCACTTTCTGAGAGGGTGCGAGCTTGGTCTGCTCCAACCCAAACAGTTGTGGTATAATAACTATTTACTGAAGCGAAGTAAACATCTTTGTATTCATCTGTCGTACCTGTTTTACCACCTTGAAACTCAACTGGGTAATTAGTTGCCAAAGCACGTGCATCATAAAGAGTGTGTCCGTTACCAGACGTTTTTAAAACATCTAACATTGCATAAGAAGCCTCTTTTGAGTAAACTTTTTTACCAGTGTAAGTATTTTGGTACAAAGTGGCATCATCATAAGCAGAGGTAATTTTCGTAACTGAACTCGGTGTATAATACACCCCTTGATTTGTTAGAGCAGAGTAAGCACCAGCCATCTCAGTAGTTGTTACTCCATAAGTGAATCCACCAATAGAGATAATATTATTATTATCAAACGGATGAAGATTGTGAAATTCCATTGCAGCCAGTTTGTTAGTGACGTTATTAATGTCAGTCAAAAGACTTGCTCTCAAGGCAATGGTATTCAGAGACCAGTTCACCCCTTCTCGAACAGTGTAAGCAGAGTTTGAATAAACACCACTTGCATTTCCAACTGTAGGAAATTCTGGAACTTGACTATCCATCAACACACTCTGAGGAAGAAGGTTGCCTGTTTCAAAGGCTGGAGTGTAAGCAATGATTGGTTTTGCACTAGACCCTGGTTGTCTGTAACTTTGGTAAGAACGATTTAAATAGTCACCCTCAGTACCTCGTCCACCAATCACGGCAACGATATTATGAGTTTTATTATCTAGAACAGTTACAGAAGTTTGCAAATCAAACTTACCAGTTTCAGGATTGACATCTTGGTACTTAGATAGTTCTTGGTAAACTTGTTCTTCCAATTGCTTTTGAGTATCTAAATTGATAGAAGTGTAAATCTTATATCCACCAGCCACTAATTGTTCTATTTTCTCTTGAATGATAGAGTTATAAGTTTGGTGGTAGGTGTTATACTCATCTTCTGTCTCAAACTTGTACTGTAACTTAAATCCATCTGCAACTGCTAAATCTTCAGCTGCCTGTCTCATTGCGAAGGAAACAGCATAATTATCAGTGTAATCTTTTTCGTTCACTAAAGTACCAATATTTAGTTGTGTTTTTTTCATTAACGGAAGTTTGGTATTGTTCCTTTGATATAACATTGTTCCGCAACATTTTTCCTAAAATCTCTTTTACTTTCTTATCAGAGTTTTCAGGATTGTTAACTGGGTCATAAAGAGTGGGGTTGTTGGTGAGTCCAATAATCACTGCACTCTCACGAATGGTTAAATCTTTCTGGTCTTTGTTGAAGTAATACTTGGAAGCCATTCCAACTCCATTAGCACCGTGACCAAAATAGATGTAATTTAGGTAACTGGTTAAGATGTCTTCCTTGGAAAATTTCTTTTCCAATTCTTGAGCAATAACCATCTCAGTTGCCTTCCGATTTACTGTCTGTTCAGAATTTTTGAGGATTTTATTCTTCACCAACTGTTGAGTGATAGTGGAGCCACCTTGCAGACTTCCACCACGAATGAAACTACCACCAGCCCGAAGAAGTGCCCAGAGGTCAACTCCTTTGTGTTGATAAAATCGTTCGTCCTCAGTTGCTACAAATCCTTTTCGGAGGTAAGGATTGAAGTTCTCTGTTTTGATTTGGTAATCTGCCTGAGTATTCAGTCGTTTGATTTCCTTTCCCTGTGCATCGTAAATCACGGTAGGACTGTCAGAACGTAAAGAGTTCTTATCCAAACCATCCGCAATCTGATAACCAGTATTGACAGACTCCTTGACTGTTTCTCCGTACTTATCCCAAACAATCTTACCCCCCACTCCTGAAACAGTTACAAGGAAGATAAGTAACCAGAACCAGACTTTTTTGTAAAATCGTTTCTTAGTTGTTTTTCGAATTTGTTTTACTTTTTTCTTTTCTGTTCGTTTCAAAGTAAACCCCCTTATTTCAGGTTATTTTTGAGAGACTCAAAGTTGGCAGTTGAGAGGACGACATCAGTAGAATTATTTGTACCAATTGTGCCATTGTTAACTTTAATATTATTGGTATTAATTTCGTAACTAGTGAAGACCTGATTATCAGTGTACTTTGATTTACTTGCTTCAAAGGTAATTACTTCTTTCACATCAATCGTATCCCCATCTGTAATGGTTACAGAATAGACAATCACCTTATTCCCCTCAACACCAATGAATTTCTTTCCAATCAAACTCTTGTCTTGAGTTACTTTTGTCACCAAGGAAAATTGATTGGGTGTCAGTTTCTTAACACTGGAAGATTTTTCTGTAAAAGAATAAGTGGTACTTTCCTTTGCTTCTTCAATTGCAGCCTCTTCTTGCTTCTTCTTTTCTGAATCAGTTGCAGACTTGGCAGAATCCATTTCTTTCTTCTTGGATTCTAGAATCTTATTCACCTTATCCTTTACATCCTTGTAAAAGGTCAACTTATTCAACGTTTGAACTGTGTAGTATTGCCCAGGTGCTTCCACACTTATCTTGTCTGCTTCTGCCTGAACGTACATTGCAAAATCATAACGTCCTAAAATCTCATACCCTTCACGATAAGTTTTTGTGCGGATTTTTTCGTTGAGAATTTTTTGTGCCTCACCAACCAAATTTACTAAATCATCACGATTGAGGTCTGAAGCCTTTTCTTTCTTTTGAAAGTCAGCCAATTTTGAAGTGGTATCCGTTTGGATACTTGCTTGTTCCAAAATTCGGTCAATCTTCTTTTTGAGGGCTTGTTTCTTAGGTCCATCACGAAGTGCGTCTAATTCTTTCTTGACGTTTTTCACATCTGTAACAGTTACAGAAGATTTGATAGATTCAGTGTACTTGTTTTCAATGAATGAATTTGTTTGTTTTTGAATAGAATCAATCTTTTGGTTCTCCAAGAAAGACTGACCAATCGTGAGGTAGAGAGAGACTCCTAAAATTACTAGAAGGACACTTACCACCCCAATAATTGTTTTTTGATTTTTCGTTAAATACATTCTAATTCTAACCTCCCATTGAGAGTAGTTTCAGGTACAATTCTCCAGCAATCAAACAGTCGTTGAGGGAGTTGTGAGAATCCAGTGCTGAAACAGATTCAGGAAGAAGTTTCTTCTTCAATTCTTCCAGTTTGTACTGACCTCTACCCAAGTTTGGTAATAATTTCTTCGACATAGACAGAGTGTCAGCGTAAACAAAATCTTCAAAGGCAATATTTGCTCGTTTACATTCACTCTCTAAAATATTCAAGTCAAAGATGAGGTTTTGACCAACCAGTTGCTCTCCTTTATAAATTCAGAAAGGAATTGTTCCCAGACTGAAGCAAATACAGGAGCGGAAGCAACATCTTCTGGAGTAATTCCAGTCAGTTCTGTTGTAAATTCAGAGATGACCTTATCATTAGATGGTTTTACAAAAGTATCAAATCTGTCAACTTCTTTTCCATCTTGATACTTTACGGCAGAGAACTGAATAACAGAATCAATAGTGGTGTTGAGACCTGTGGTTTCCACGTCAAGACTGATAAAGGTCTTAGACATTTCCTTAAGGAATTCAATCTTACGAACTCCAGTTGCTTTCTTTTCTTTTTTACCACCCAAGAACTTATAAGGTTTCTGTTTAACTTCCCAATAAGTTCTATCCAACACTTCAAAGTCCTTGTTAGTTTTGAGACTGTAACCTAAAAAGTGATACAACCATTCTTGATAAGGGTGACTGAAAGATTGAAACTGAGAAAGTTTAAAGAGAACATTTTCCAGACTTTCGTGATTTTGAAAACTTTTATCTTTCTTGGTTAGAGTTTTATTTAAGAGTGTTGTGTCCAGTGTTTTGGTTTCGCCCCCTGCTGAAACAATTAGAGCGAAGTAATCAGGATGTACGGTTGAGAAAATTTTGAATTCCAAATATCGTTCCTCATTTCTAAATTATTTTACTTATCTTTATTTTATCACAATTTTTATCAAAAAACAAGTTGACAAATTAAATTTTTCTTGATACAATTAAAGAGTAAATAAGTTATAATAAATCTAAAATATCTAGTGAGGTACTGCTTATGAGTCGAACAAAACGCTCTCGTAGAAGACAACGCACACAAAAGGTAATCGCAAGAAGAATGAAACTATTGCGTCACCTAGATGTTAATACTGACAACTTTTTTAGAGGAAATCGTTTGAGTAAATTTACTCTTTCTTGCACCTGTAAGACTTGCAGAAATGCACGACTTGCAATCAAAAAAAGAACAAGAAGATTTTCGTGAGAAGGCTGAAAGTTTTAGATTGAAAGATAGCTTAGAGGATTGGTTGGATGAAGCAAGGTCTTCTTGACCACTCCTCTTTTTAGTTTTACAAATTTATAATTGCAACAAAAAATAACAAACACTCAAAGATTAAGTAATAGTTTCTAAAAAGATATTCAAAGTTCACAAAAAAGTTAAGTTTGATTATTTTTTTAACTCAACTTTTTAAGTTTATAATGTATAATGAGAAATCAAGAGGTGATAGAAGATACATCTAAATTTGATTTTTGAGTTTGAAAATGTATGAAGTGAAAGGAGGTTCGAGATGTTAAAACTGAAATATACAACTGTAACTCAACTACACAAAAAGAATAACAAAGACATAATCGAATATTTTGAAAAATGCGTCCGTGTATTTCTGTAAGTTGCAAAAGAAAAAGCATTTCATATATTTAAGAATGAAAAAATAGAACAGGTGTTAAAAACTGAATACAAAAAAACTTAGAAAAAGATTTTTGTGAAAAGAACACAGTATTACTACGAGGACAGCAAATTCTATACTGAAAGATATTCAAGGTAGAATAAAAGCTCTTGAAGAATTAAAGAAGTACGAAGTTTCTCAGAAGGAACAGAAAAATTAAAAAAACTTAGAGAAGATATTGGGAGACTTGATAACAGGATTTTGAAATTTCAAGAAAGAATGGAGAACAAAAATTAAAGTTAGTCATCTTAAATATTGGAACTTGAAAAAAATCAAGAGCATTTAAGAAGATGAAACTAAATAAATTTCAGTTAACACTAGAACAGTTGAAATGGCAAATAGAAACAGGAAACCACAAACTTTGCTTTGGGACTAAGGGTTTGTTAAAAAAATAATAAAAACAGAATTTGTGTTACAACGTGATAGTCAAATGTTCTTTATTGGATGTAAAAGATGAGACAGGAAGAAATTCAATGTTTCAGTTGAAGTACAATAAACAAAAATAATCAGTTTAAAAATTAAGATACGAAAAAGATTTTTGGACTAGATAAAGAAGATAAATATGTTTCTGGAAAAATGTTATTTCAATCATCATAAAAAAATAAATTAATAGAAGCATTATCAAACAAAAACTCAACACCTTTGACTTACTCAATAATCAGGAAAAAAATGGAAGATATTACTTACACTGTACCTTTGAATATAGAGTTGAAGGTGAAAGCGATTTTCTCACAAGAAAAACTCACGGAACAATTGGGATTGACTTTAACAAGGGATTTTTAGCAGTCTCAGAAATAGATAGAAATGGCAATCTTATTGGAACTGATGTTCTTAAATATCGTTTTGGATGTGGAAATAAGACACAATCCGATTTAGAAGAATGTATATCAAAAATACTTAAAAGAGCAATAGAAACTGGAAAAGATGTCTGCTTTGAAGATTTAAACTTTAATAATAAAAAATCCAAAACAATGAAGGGTAGAACTGATAGAGGTAAAAAATATAACAATATGCTTCATAGTTTAGCATATTCTTTATATATTAAATTAATAACAAATATAGCTTTCAGAAATAAAGTTGGTACAAAAAAAGTAAATCCAGCTTGGACTAGTTGGATTGCCAAAAAAATAAATTTTGTGAACGAATGAAATTAAATATACACACTGGAGCTTCCTTTGTGATAGCAAGACGTGGTTTGGGAATTAAAGATACAGTAAAATAAACAATACTTATATTCTGGATAAACTTGTATTCATCCAAGAGAATGGGGCAAGTCACTTTACGGAAGTTAAAATAAGTAAACCATTTTAGAGTTGATACAGATTTACTATAAGTGAAATTCTGAAATGTTAGGGTAACCGTATGTCCTTTAATACATTTGTCTCATAAAATGTATTATAAATATAATCTTGAAAAATTTTGAGTTACGGTAGAACAAAACGCTCTCATATAAGAGAAAGAACCCACAAGTTTACCACAAGACAAATGAGACTCACTCTTGCGTCATCTAGATGTTAACACTGCAACTCCTTCAAAGAAAATTGTTTAAGTAAATTCACTCTTTTTTGTATCACAATCTTCTTTTTTGTTTTTAAAAATTTATAATTACAATGAAAAAAATAAAAAGCCCTCAAGGGCGGAAAGAAGGTTAAAATGAAAACAATGAAAATTTCAACTCGCACAAAATACTTATTTGCTTTAGTAGCAAATATCATCCTATTTGCTTTATTACTTTCTGGTTGTACAGAGTCAGACAGAGTTCGAGATAACTTATCCAACGAAGCAGATAACTTTAATGTCGTTCGTAAGGTAACAGTTCTGAACGCTATCACTAACGATGTGATGTTCCAAATGAGTGGGCGAATGAGCATTGTGGCTGACAGGGATGATAATCAACTGGAAATCATTGTGGAAAATGAAAAGGGACAGTATCAAAAACACATCATTGGTTTGTCTGACAACGTGTCCTACGTTGTCGAAGATTTGGAAGTGAAAGATGTTTCTAAGTATCGTTATGAGATAAATTATAATCCTAAGATGTGGATTCCGATTGAACCTAAAATTGTAGATTAAAAAAAAGAGACCTTCACGGTCTTTTTTTATTCATCAGTAAAATAAAGAGTTGTCTTGTTCCCAAATTCGACACTCACTTCACCAGCTTCTACTTGATACGCTCCTGAAGCAGTTACAGTTTTTCCAACTCCTTCTGAATTAATTACAGAGACAGATTGATTGACTGAATCAATTACAGATTGGTCTACCCCTCCTTCAAAAAATACAGCAGGGGGCGAAACCTGTCCATTTTGTGTGACTTGAACAAATTTATCAAAAAGTAAGTTAGTTTTAATATTTGCCTTTTTTGGAGTAAATTCATAAGTGATAACCAGACTGGTTTTCTTTTGGTTGTCTGTCGTGATAGCTGTTTGTTTGTAAAATTTAATCTCCTTAATTTTTAACTTTCCATCTTCTGTTTCAATTGTTTGGTCAATTGTGTTCAATTTATTTTTAGGTAAATTCAGTTGCCGTACCTTTGTAAATTTTTGGTTGGTGAAAAAATCATCAATGGGATTCTGTTTGGTGACTTGGGTATAAATTGCAAGAGACAAAATCAGTACGACAAGGAGAACGTAACTTGTTTTCAAAATTTTCAGAATAGTTTTTAAGAGTTCCAATTGAAGTCACCTGCCTTTTCAAATCCTGTAACAGCTTCAGAGGGGATTTCATCCTTGTTGAAGTTGTAGACGTTTGTTAAATCTCCGTACTCTGTAATTCGTTTCTTACCAGTGATGTCACAGGAGATAATTGTGATTTTTGGTGTACCTGGAGTGTGATTGTTTTCACTAGAAAGGTACTTATCATTTCCAGTAATGTGAACTTCTGTTTCTTCCACGAATTTTACATCTTTAATGGTGTATTCGTAAACTTTATTCAAATCTGTCAGATAGATTTTTTGATTGGGTTCTGCAAAGTAGTAAACTCCAGAAAAAAGTGCCCATTCAGATTTGGGAACGTGGTGTCCAACCAAGACATAATTTCCTTCCCCTAATTTTTGGTCTGGAGAAATTGTTCCAACTGCCAAGTTTAACTGATACTTGTCCAATCCAGCTACCACTGTACTTGCAATTTTTGCTTGTGGTTGAGTCACCAGAGCAATCGGTTTCGTTTCAGAAGAAAATTTAGCAGACAAACTATCCAAGACATTAGAATTGGAAACTTCTGACCAGTTGTAGTTAGCTGAATCAACTTCTTTCTTCAACTCCTTTTCAGAAACTTTTTTAACCACCTGATTCTTAGTTGAAGTTCGAGCTATGTAAGCAGTTAGTTGATTTCCGAACAAGACTAAAAGGGAACCAATCAAGATTCCCAGGAGAAAAATGTGTTCCATCAGTCCTAGTAAAAATCTTTTCATTGTATTCCCCTTTGTTATTATTTATTTGCTTTTCGTCTTGCAAATGCAGTCACACCTGCACCAATTACAGAGACGCCAATCACACCAAGACCAATATTTTCAAAACCTGCCTCTGGAAGTTTTTCTTCCTTTTTAGGTTCTGGTTTTGGTTCTTCTTTCTTTGGTTCTTCTTTCTTTGGTTCTTCCTTTTTAGGTTCCTCTTTCTTTGGTTGTTCTTCTTTCTGAATAACTGTCGTTTCCTTGTCTGCTTTTGTTTCAGACTTGGAGTTATCAACCAGTGCTTGGTCATTTTTGGATACTTGTTTATCCTTGTCACTTTCCTTTCCAGCCGTCAATTCTGTAGCTGGTCTAGGATTGTCTTCCGCAAATACAACACTTGCAGTTGCAAGTTGACCAAGAGTTAACAATGAGATACCAAGTAAAGTTGTTTGTTTTAATTTATTCACCCAAATTACATCTCCTAAATTAGTATTGTGATAATTTACTTATCTTTTCTTATTATACTCTTTTTCAATATAATTTCCAAAAAAATAAAAAAGAAAGAAGGATACTAGATGAAAGAGGAAAAAACTCAATACCAATTCCGTGGGGAATTATTTGAGAAACGAACTGTTCCAAAAGAAGAACATTTGATTGTTAATTTTGCTTGTGTGCAAAAAGCACCAAGTGGGAAAGGGAAGTCTAAATTTAATGATGGACCAATTGTCCACATTGATGATAAAAAATTCAGTCTCTTTGAATTATTATTCATCTTAGACAACCCAAATCCAACTAAGAAAGAAATTCAACAATGGTTGGGAGAGAAGACTTCTCTAATTGATACAGAAGGGTTTTACTTAGTTGATACTGGTTTAAGAAGAGGAATTATCACCACCAAGTCACTTCAACAATCTGTCGCAAAAGTAATTTGGGAAGTTTTGAACGCCACCAACAAATCTGACATTTTCCTTAAACGAGTGGCAAGGTCACAAACTCTCAGCTTTAAAGTTCTGAAATATCACAAAGACTACAGTAAGGCAAGTACTTACGCTGGACTTTATGATGTGTTGAGACCAAGTGCCCTCCTCTCAGAACGAACTCCAAATTATCGTAATCATAATGGTTACAAATTAGGACTACAGTTGGGTGGAAATTGGGAAACACTTCTGATTGAAGAATTGTTAGACCAAGGAATTCGTCCAGAGTTTGTAACACTCAAAGAAACAAAACTTTGGCGAGATAAGACTTACAAGGCAAAAGAAGTAATGCCTACGGAGGTTTTCTGGTCTAAACTAAAGAAAAAAATTGAAGAAAATTCAAAATAAAAAATAGGGAGAAATCCCTATTTTATTTTTGCTTCTTTTTACGCCCACGAGCCAATTGCTCTGAGAGTACCTTCCGTCGTTCTTCTGAAACTGGTCGAGAGATTTTCTCACGAATGTTTACTCGAACATTTTCCTTCAAAACTCCAGATAGTTCAATGAGGTTTTCATTCTCATCATAAACTTTTTCACTTCGGACAAAATCGCTTGGTTCAACCAAGTCTTCGTAACGTTGAGCTTCACGAGGGATATTTGTGTAGAATGTCCAAACTCCCTCTTCTTTCACCAAATTAATCGCCAGTTCCCGTTCTGAAACAGGTGCAGAGGTACCGTGTGAAATTTTAAATTCCATTACTTACCCTCCTTACTGAACTCGCCCAATTCTTTCTTCAGTGTGTTCCACCGAGAGAAGATAATGGTTAGAGCAAACAAAATTGCACCACTTGTAGTGAACTCAATTCCACTACGATACAAAATTGTAATCGCAACAAAAGGAGCGAAAATTTGCAATAGTTTAGCAATCCAAATTGCAGCGTCATTATTCTTAAACGCAATGGTTTGTGGAAGAATGGTTCCAACTGCAATCAGCAAATAAGTTAGTGAATAACCAACAAAGATTGCCACTAGAAACTTTTGAGGTTCGTAATTGTTGAGAAGTTGAACTCCCAACACATCCACGATTGTTGCAATGATAGCGAACAAAGTGATGGATTTAATAAACCCAAAAATATTTTTAGCGAAAACTTTAACAATATCCATAATGGACACCTTCTTTCTACCTCTTACGAGGATTTATTTTTTTTAAAATTATAGCAAAAGAAAAAATGAGGTTTTCCCTCATTAATTTTCCTTTAATTTTTTAGCCACTTCTTCAACAGAAGATAGGTTCTTTTCAATGTTGGCACTCAACTCTTCAATCTTGGTTTCAATTTCAGCAATCTTCTCTGGAGCTTCTTGAGGGTCAATACCAAGTTCAGAAAGTGCTTGAGTCAATTCTTCTTTATTGGCAACCAAATTATCACGATGAGTTTCTGCCTTAATCATCTGTTCTTTGAGTGTGTTGTAACGACTTGTTAATTCTTTTAATTTACTTGATTCCATAGTTTCTCCGTTTCTTACAATTGTGACATCATTCATTTTAATGCCTAAAAATTCAATACTATTATGTTCTGCCTTCTCCTTCTGAATTTGTTCCAGAAGAGATTCCAACTCTTTATTTGTTTCAGAGAGCGTCTTTTCACTTGCCTTCAATTTTTGGTTCAATTCAGTCTGACTGGCAACCAGTTTACTAATTTTCTCTAGTTGAGTGTTCAATTCTGTCAACTGCTCAATTAAACTTCCAGTTGGGGTTAGAAGTTCGTTAGTGACTTTATTAAACTGGTTGAATTTCACCAACTGATTTGATACCCTACTTAAATTGTCAAATGTTTTTTTGATTTTAGGAAGCTGATTACTTAGTTCAACAACCTCTTGAAGCACCCCCTCTGTATCAGTTACAGTTTGGTGGTGTTCCAAAAAAACTTCTAACTTATTCAATCGTTTTGTTGTGGTTTCCAACTTACTTGAGAGGGTAAAGGCTTTCTCACACTTGATGGATAAATCTGTCAGTTGACTCAATTTATCTTCTGTTTCTTCAAACAAGGTTTTCTTAGTAATGAGAGAGTCTAAAACAATAATTTGAATTGGTTAGACTTAACTTATCACTCATCTTCTGAATTTGTTCCAGTTTAGAATTACTTTCCTCTAACTGTTCCAGAAGAGAAGGAACTTTATCAAGATTACTTGAAGTTTTCACAAACTCCTCTACCTTATTCAATCTTTTATTATTGTCAGAATATTCTTGACTCAATTTCATAATGGTGTTTTTCTTTTCTGAAAAAACAGTTAAACGAGCCAAACGGTCTTCAAGGGTGTTGAGAACAAATTCTTCTTGCTCTAACAGGTTCAGGGGAAGAAGTTCTTCTTCAAGGGACTGAATGTCCCCTTTGACAACTTTTTCTTCTCCCAAAATTCTTCGTCTTTCTGCTTCAAGATTTTTAATTGCTCCCAAGATGAATTGAGTACCATAAATGGAGCCAATTACCTTTGCACGTGAACGTGGTTTTAAGTTGATGAAGAAGTGTCCATCTTCTTGTTTTCGGAAGTTAATAGACAGTTTTTCTTTTTCGTCCAAGTAGATGTAATTGAATCCAAAGAGACGTTGAATTTCACCCAACCCTTCTGTATTTGTTTCAGTGGTGGTGTCATCAGGAAACTTGATTACCCAACCATTCTTGACCACACGAGTTGTGGTACTTGCTTTTTCTGTTTCTGTTTTTCGTTTTTTGACCGTTTTAATTTCAACCACACGACTAGCTTCTAAGCCATCTGCTCGAACTAGAGTAACTGAACAAGAATTGATATTCTTTCCACGTCTGATGAAATCTGTTGCATTTCCTTCGTTTTCAAAGAAGAAGTAAAGAGCACGAGCAATGGAACTCTTTCCATTAGATGATTCACCGATAAAAATGTAAGGAACGTTGTTTGTTGGTAAATCAATTTCAGAGTGGGAGTGGGCTTCAAAATTATTTAGAATAATTTTCTTGACCGTGTAATCAGTGTTTTCATCTAGTGGTTCAACAGTTGTCATTTGTGCTTCCACTTTTTGAGTTTCATCAATCGCCTTCTCCATAATATGTTTAGGAATTTTATTGGTGGAAATCTTAGCAACTTTCTGAATGATTTCTTGTGCCTGATTTTCTTTGATAGGACGAATTTTTGAAATGATACCCTGAACATTTTTCATCTGTTCTTCTAGGTGAGTCTTACTTGCCTTTTGAGAAAGGTCAAAAATCTCACGACTGGTTGGGGTGTTGAGTGGGATGTCCTTAACGAAAACTTCACCCTCTTCAGAAATGTGAATGATAGAGACAACAATTGGTCTATCTAATTCAGTTTCAGCAGAGGATTGTTGTGCTAACACGCCTGGATTTCCAAAAATCTTTCCGTCTTTTTCAATCCAACCAAATCCGTGGTGAATGTGTCCAGCAATCGTCAAATCAGCTTTTGTATCTTTATACACCCTATCAATTGGTAGCCAATTCACTTCTGGACCAAGTGTAGTATTATAAAGTGCTTCGTGAATAAGAAAAATGTCTGTATCACCTTTCTTTTTGTCCAAGATAAAATTCTTCTCTTCCTTCAACAAGTGGAGGTCATAAGGCAATCCTGAAATTGTTACAGTGCGACCACCTTTTGTCTTAACTGTGAAAGAATTATCTTTATCTACCAAGTTGATGAAACCAATACTGGACAAAAATCCTAAAGTTGTTCGAGGAAGGGTTTTCAAACTTCCACCAAATAATTCGTGGTTTCCAACTGTTCCCACAATTGGAATGTAATCAAGAATAACTTCTGCAAATTCTTCCTTACTTAAAAGACCTGCCTCATAATCTTCACGTGCTTTTTTGTAAGATTCGAAACCCCACTCTTTCAGAATTTCCTCTACAAATTGTTCAGGTAATTTAGGTTTGTCCAAAAAGTCACCTGGTTGTAAGATGAGGCGACAATTATGTTCCTTTGCAATCTGACGAACTTGAAGCACCTTTCCTTTTTCAGTTTCAGAAAGTTGTCTAGTCGATTGGCTGGTTTCTTAAATTGATAATGTTTGTCTCCAAAGTACAAGAGGTTGATACCACTGGTTAAATAATTCTTTGGAAGTTCTTTATTCAGACTTAACAAATTCTCGTATCTCCTGCTTTCTAAATTCAGTTTCTTTCATTATATCATAATTTTCTGAAAATGTAAACCTATAATTACTAAAATTTTGTGAGGTAAAAATTATGAGAGAGAACTATATTAAAAAAATGCAAAAGATGTTTTGAGAGAAACATTTGAAGAAAAATGATTTACAGGTTGATGAAAGTTTGTTGGATTTATATACACTTTTATTATTAACCAAGGGTCTCAAAGTGACAGAAAAGGATGTTCACGAAGCCTGGGCGATTTACACCAACCAAGTGAACCCAAGACATAAATCCTTGATACCTTTTGAAGATTTAACAAAACCAGTTCAGGACTTAGATACACCCTATTCTGAAGCAATTAAAGATACCTTCATCAAATTGATACCAGACAACATTTTAGAGGACTAAGAGTTCCTCTTTTTATTTACCTAAAAACAGTTATAATTAAAACAAAAAAGTAACTGGAACAGTTACAGAAAGAAGGAAAATATGAAAATGCACATTGAACGTTTTGTTCAAAAACTACAAAACAACCAAGTTGGTGAGGAATTGATTGAGAGTCTTTATCATCTTTCAGTAGATGAAAGTATTCAAAATCTGAAACAAGTACAAGAGGTACTCCATCGTTCTGGTAATTTCGAGTTGAAATATATCAACAACAGTTTATTGATTGATAATTCAAGTACCTCAGTTGAGGTACTCACTCTAACAGCTCCAGACGAGGAAATTGAAATTATTTCTTTGAAACAACATTTGGTTGATTTTGCTAAAGAAATTTTTCAGTTAATGAATTCCGTCTGGGAGAAAACAATTGATAAGAGTTTGTTTTCATTTGACGAACAAACTGCCCTAGTTAAATTAGGGAAATATTTATAGGGGAAGATATTTTGATTCTTCTCCTTTTATAATTTCAGAAAAATAAGTAACTGAAACAGTTACAGGAAAGAAGGTAACAATGAAAATGAAAAATAGTCGTTATGACCGTTATGTAAAATATGAGATAGAGGAAGTTCTCTCACGTTTTTACAAAAATCAAGTTGGTAAGGAATTTGTTGATTTACTATTTTATTTGAAAAAGTAAATTGAATGATGTTGTCAGTTTGAGTGAGTTGGACGAAGTTCTGAAACAAGAGAATTTTTGGTTTCAAATTAAAAATACGATAAAATTAGTGGAATTCTTCATTTCTATCGTGAAATTGATTTTTGAAACCATTTCAATTTTTTTGAATTTGAGGATTTCAAGATTGCTAAGATTGACTATGATATTATTAGGAAATCAAGTCAATACGAAATAGTAGAAATTTTGAAAGACTTTGTTGACTTGTTGTTTTCTCAAATGAGTGAAAAAAATAAACAATTCAATGAATAAAAAAATTCGCTCTCTATTGATGAGAAAATTTTTAGAGCAAAAATGATTGATGAATAAAAAAAGAGAGACCTTAATTAGTCTCTCTTTTTAATAGTTGATTGTTGTTTTGTTGTTTTCATTAACAACCTTGTATTTAATTCCAGCCTTATCAAGAAGAGCTTTTAAAGTTGAGATATACTCTTCGTCAAAAGCCTTATCACTTGAGTTCCACTCATTGTAAACAGAAATTGCATCACTTGAGTTGTCTACATTAAAACTCTTATTCAAATACTCACGTTGGTTGTTAAGAGCATTCGTCACCACTGTATCTAATTCAGAACCCTGATTGACAATTTTCTCAATGTAAGAAGTTCGTTCGTCATTAATCTTCAAGATTTCTTGTTTGAATTTTTCAAGGTCTTGGTCCTTGCTATAGTTTACGGTAGCTGAACGCCATTTTTCAGAAATCTTTCCTTTGGCGCTTTGACCATCAACTGCTGGTTGAATACTTGATTTGAAAACTGTACGAGCGCCAGTTGTTTCTTCTGTTTGAACTGGTTTGTTTGCGGTTTTACCTGAGAACATTGGTAGAACAAAAAGCCAACCAAGTCCAAGAATAACTAAAACTGCAACAACTACACCACCAATTTTCAAGGCTGTTCCATTCATCATTGAGGAATAATTACTAAACATTCCTTTAAAACCTTTTCCACCCTGAGAAACTGGTTCATTTTGGTTAGGGTCATAATTCCCACCCGTAATTTTCTTCAATTCATCATCTAAATTGATTCCATTATCACTCATTATTTTTTCTCCCTTGTTTTTCAAAATTATACTTCTGCAACTCGTTTTAGATTGACTGTTGGATAAAACATCTTGAGATTCATTCCCTGTACCTGTTCCAGACAGAAAGATAAATCATCATTAGTGAATATTAATTCATTTTTATCACTTTTGGCAACCAGTATTTTATCCACACCTTCCAATAGATTTGTGAATAACTTCACCTGACTCTTATTCAAGAACAAATAGGCATCCATTGAGTCTTCAGTTGAGAAGGGAACACTTTGGAAGAAGTCCTCCCCAACGACACGAATGGTACTTGTTTTAAAGTCCACTAACAACTGGGTAGATTCTTTCAAGAAACTTTTTTTGAGTTTCTTTGCCAAACTTGTAGAATGTTCACCCAGTTCTAAAATTGTTTCAGTGGTGAGGGTTTGACTTTCCTGAAACAAATCCAGAGAGATGTCCTCAGTGACCTCAACATCAAAAAGACTCAAGGTATTCAGTTTGAATGAATCAAATTTAGGGTTGTATTTGAGATTGAATTTTTCCCTTGTATTCAACAACAAAATTAAACTAGAAATTTCCTGCAACTGAAATTTGAGGTAGTTCCCTGTAATTGTTTCAGAGAAGGAGAGGTCTACATTTTTGTAGGTCACACGGTTCCCTGAAATGTTCAATCGAATTTCTTGAGGTTTTTGTATCTTCAACTCCAAACTTCCAGAACGAAGTAATGTCTTAGATGTGTTCTTGAACAAGTTTTTGAAGTGGTTAATAAAATTTTCGTTTGTGATTTGTTTCAAAAGTTACACCTTTATAAAAATTCCACAAAAGTGAATATTTATTCTTTCTGTTGTTTTTTATTCACCATCTTTTGGTAAAATGATTTTGCTTGGGTCACGAAGGTTTAGTCTTGAAGTTAATGCAATGACGACAATTCGATGGACAAGAAATTGGACATAATCATCCTTGCTCACTTGATTGCTTTCGTTGATTTTAGACATAATGTACTGGATTGTATCAAAACTAGCTTTTAATTCTTGTGTTGATGTTGTCCACCCACGGAAAATGTCATTCAGTCCCTCAGTTACCTCGTCTTTGAATTTATTATTTTCCTGATTGTTTAGAACTTGCTTTTTGGCATTAGTTAGCCATTTAGCTTCAGGAATATCTGTCTCACCGTAAGTCAAAAGTGCAAAAAAATCAGAAATCGAATAACACAATGACATTCCCATATTGAGCCAAATTTTGTTAATACTACTCTTTGTTTGATATACTCACAGTTTTCAGGGCGTATATATTAAAGTGGTTTGGCTTCACGGCTGACCTACCACTAAAACTAATTTCCTCTAGTTTTCAAAGGTATAAAACAATTACATTAAACTAGGATATATTTGTCAGTTTTTGCAATATTTAGTGCAGCATTGAGGTCTCTATCTATCTTTTCTTGGCAGTGATTACAATGGTAAACTCGCTGACTGAGTTTTAAATCCTTTTTGTAATTTCCACAGTTTGAACAAGTTTTACTAGAAGGATAAAATCTATCCACCAATCGAACTGTTATATCACGTTCAGTTGCCTTTCTAACAAGGTGTTCTCTGATAGTGTAAAAAGAACAATTAGCAATATCTTTGGCAAGATGTCTGTTCTTCATCATTCCTTTTACATTTAAGTCCTCAATCGCAATATATTTTGGTTGTTTTTAACTAAGACTGAAACAAATTTACGAATATGATTGATACGAATATTTCTTATAGAACAGCGTATCAACTTAATTTGTTTTTCTAGCTTAATGATGTTCTTTGTTTTATTGTATTTGTTGCATTTATTGATAAGATATTTTCGAGACACCTTACGTTGTAATCTTTTCAAACGTTTTTCCAAGATACGAACTCGTCTGAAAGTTTTGATATTTGGTACAGTGGTGCCATCAGAACAAGTTGCCAGAGTTTTGATACCTAAATCAATCCCAATTCCATCTGTATACTCAGGTAAGTTCACCACTTTAGTTTCAATATCTTCAGTGTAAGACAGGTACCAATATTTCTCATCAAAGGAAATATTTGCAACTTGTTTCTTACAAGATAACTCAAAATCTCCTCTAAGAGAACCAAATCTTATACTTCCAATAGTAGGTATTTGAAGTTTGCCATTTTCTTTCAGATAGATACGACTAGGACGTTTTTTATCTGAAGACATATCACAACGAACATTGAAACTTGGTTGAATTTTCTCAATCTTTCTAAAGTTCAATCTTCCTTTGTTTCGTCTTTTGATTTTCACCAATTCTCTAGCAAGGAAGGTGTAGATAAAGGATTGATTGCGTTGGTAATACCAAGACCATTGTTCCTTGTCTACTTTAAAGTTTTTAGCAACAACAACTTTGGCGAGCTTGAGATAATCACTTTGACTAAGACTGTAAACTTCTCTATTGTAAAAATTTGAGTGATAGGTTTGGTTCCCGTTTTTACTCAAAAGTTCATCAAACTCACCTTGGTTATTACGTCTATCAATATCCACTAAAAGATTCCAATAATTGCGTGAAACTTTACTGTACCACCTCATAAGATTTTCTTGGTCTCTAGTTGGCTTCAATCTAATCTTTTGACTCCTCATTAAGTCTCCTTAAACATAAACATTTGATAAAATTATTATATCATATATTGGAGTAATATGCAACTTTTTTGCTTGTGTTATTCAATTTTCAATGTACTTTTTTGTACTTTTGACAGTTTCCATTAGGACGCAACTCCTAACAGCTAGGTCATTTCCTAGACACTTCCATTACAGAACGTGCGCAGACTATATGTCAATCTGAACCACTCTAACACAACTTTAATGAGTAGTCAGACCAAAGATTTTTCTTCCATCATTGGCTTATGGCTTTACTCCCCCATCAGGGGATAGTCGTTAGAGGTTATCCATATCTCTATCCCTTAAGACTTAGGACATTCCTACCGAAACTTACCCTTGTTTGTATTGACTTAGCACTAACGTTTTCTAGCAGTCACTATTTTCTATACCAGACACTAATTAGCTTTTATTTCAGCTTTACAACTTTTTGTTCTTGTGTAAACTACTAAGTTGTATCAATATCCTGTTTCTTCTTTCTGCTTTCGCTACCCTCACGTTTGAATTTTCATCCTACGTTGTGGCAAACAGGCTTTAAGGTATTTCCTCAGTTTAACTTTGTAATGATACACACTCCTTACAGAATGTGCAGGGCTTTCTATTTGTCATTTGTATAAATTGTTAGTTTACCCCAAAGATTAGTTTGATGAGTATTGACTTCTGGAGATTTGAGGTCAATCATTGTATTTACATCAGCCATAAAACTATTTGTTTCCTTTCGGCTAATATCCTTACGTTGTTGGGTTTCCAGTTTACTTTTGCTTACTGGAACTGGTTCAGTCTTGGTTTTTGTCAAAAATGCGTTTCTCCTTGTTTTGTGATTTGTGTTATTCTTGTTTTTTGTTAAGTCTAAAAAACAGTTTATCACACAGTTTTTGGTTTGTCAAGTACTTTGTAAAGTTTTTTTTTAAATATTTTTTAAAACTTTTTTGAAACAGGTATTGACATTTTCTAAAAACGTGCTATACTTAGTTTAAGTTGTTTTTGTCAAAACTTAGTGAAATTCTTAAAAATATTTTTTTTGTAAAGTCTATAAACAGTCTGGACCAGTACAAAGAGCTTCGCTCTGTATCAGTAAGAGACTGCATAAAGTTATAAATATTAATAATTAATAAATAAATATTAATAAAAAAATATATTATAAATTTAATTAATAATATATAAAGCTCCTACGGAGCGATAGTGTGTAGTTCGGTGAGCGAAGCTCCCTCACCTTATAAAAACACGTGCGTGTTTTATAATTTAAGATTATTTTAGTTAATAATATATATTAATAAATAATATTATATATAAATATAAATAATAATAATTGATATTATATATATTACTTATATTGTTAATTAATAATAATTATTTTAGATATAAATAATTAATTAATAAATTATGATATATCATAACTAATAATTACTTACGATATATCATAACTAATAATTACTTACGATATATCATAATTCAATTGCTTTTAATAATTACAGGAGGATATATAAATAATATTATTGTTATATATAAATATTTTAATTAATAATATATAGCAATATATAGCAACCCTAAAACAAAACAAGAAACAAACAAAAAGGGAAGTGATTTTGCAAGAAAACAAGTTTTGTAAAAGTCTTGATTTTTGTTTTTAGTTGTGATATAATAAAACAAGTTAAATAACAAAACAGAAAGTATGAGGTAGTTTGAATGAAATTGAATGTTGGTGTTGATTTATCAGTAAATTCAGGATATTTGTTGAATAATACACTTTACACTGAAACAGGTACAGAAGTGTTGGTGTTGCCTGAAGATACTGGTTTGAATATAAACCTAAAATATCCATTCATCAAACAAAGTAATTCTGAAATTCAAGTGATTCGTTTTGTGGAATTACGTGGGAAGTCAGAATATTCATTCAATGATTCAGTTGCTCAAGTGAAAGGGATTGTGAATAAGGCAGAACACGCTATTGCCTTGAATGACCACGGAGTTGGTTTTGGTATTTTTGATTTCAACCAACAAATGCTTTCACAGGGCAAAAAGCCAATTAATGGGGTTGAATTTTACGTCACAACTGGAACTGCAAAAGATAAATATCAACACTTGGTTATTTTAGCAAAAAATATTCAGGGATATAAATCACTCTGTAAACTCCTAACCATTTCGTCAAAAAACATTCTGGAACAAGAAAAGGAAACTGATAAGTCTAGACCATTTGTGACTTTAAAAGACCTAGCTAAATTTGACGCAAAGGATTTTGTAGTGTTATCTGGTTACACTGATTCTGAAATTGTTGCAGACACGAAAGGTGGCAGTAAACTATTTGAGTTTCTTTCAGGTTGGATGAATTTAGAGGATTTTTATCTTGAAGTTCAATATCAAGATGAATTGGCTGACCAAGTGAATGACCGTGTGTTTCGTTTTGCTAAAAAACACAATTTGAAAACAGTTCTCACAAACGACTACCACCAAATCAATCAAGAAGATAGTGAAGCGCTCAAAGTTATTCAAGCAATTGGACAGAAAAAGACTGTAGATAAATCTTGGTGCATTGGTGGTGAAAATCGTCACATTCACACCTCACAAGAGGTTGAAAATTTTGATGTTGATAATTCACTACTTGACAACACTATTGAAGTTTTAAACAAGGTGGAGACTTATTCACTTGAGGTAAGTACTAACTTCACACCAATCTTTAACATTCCAAAAGGCTACAAAGATGAAAAAGACTACTTCTGGGCACTTTCTAATCGTGGTCTGGAAAAACGATTTGCTGGACAATCAGTACCTCAAGAATATCAAGAGCGTTTGAATTATGAGTTGGATGTCATTGACACAATGGGGTTTAATGGCTACTTCCTTATCGTTGCAGACTTTATCAATTATGGAAAACGCAACTTTGACTTTTATGACGAAGAAACAGTTGAGCGTTGGAAAGATTTCCTGAACCGTTCTCCTTACCAAATTGAAAAACCAATCAATTTTGGTCCAGGTCGTGGTTCTTGTGCTGGTTCACTAGTTGCTTATGCTCTAGCAATTACAGAGGTGGACCCTCTTAAATATGACCTGCTTTGAACGTTTCTTGAACCCAGAACGTGTATCAATGCCTGATATTGATACAGATATTCCAGATGCTTCTCGCAAAGAAGTTGTTGACTATGTAAAGGATTTTTACAATAACTCTCCAGATAGAGCAAACTCTTGTGTTGCTGGTATTGCTATCTTTGGAACTTACCAGTTGAAGAAGTTATTAAAAGCATTACCTAAAGCTTATTATGAGGGTTCCACTGGGATTAATTTGGGCGAAAAGTTAGCAGGTTTAACAAGTGAAGATGATACACTTCAAACTTATTTGTCTAAAATTGAGGTGGTTTCCCTACGTGGAGAAGACAAACGAGTAGATAAGATTCTTTCCATTACTGAACCAATTGTAGGAATGGTTTCAAACTTATCTCAACACGCTGCTGGTTATGTTATCACTCCTGAAGCTGTTACAGAATATCTCCCAACTGCATTTGTTAAAGAAGAGCAACTAACAGCTTACACTCACGTTGAAGAAAATGGTCTATTAAAGATGGACTTTCTTGGTTTAAAGGCAATGTCTATCATTCAAGAAACTCTAGATGAAATTGCAGACCATACTGGTGAAACAATCACTGTTACAAAAATTCTTGAAACTGCAACCAAAGATATTAATGTCTTTAGAACCATTAAAAATGGTGCAACTAAGAACCTCTTTCAACTTGGTTCTGATGGTATGACTAAGGTGGTTACAGACTCTCTTGCAGATATTTATGATGAGGGTGCTGAAGAAAAAGCACTCAAAGAAGATTTCTTTTCTCGAATTATTGCAGGGATTTCAATGTATCGTCCAGGTCCTCTCGCCTTCATTCCACAATTCATCAAAAACGCTTTGAATCCAGATAAAATTGAGTATGCTGTTCCAGAAATGAAAGATATTCTCAGTTCATCTTACGGACTTCTGATTTATCAAGAGTCTATTATGAGTCTTCTTCAAGTGGTTGGTGGATTCACTCTTGGTGGTGCTGATGTTGCTAGACGTGCAATTGGTAAGAAAAAGATGGACGTGTTAATGTCTCTCAAAGATGTATTCATTCACGGAGATGGTGATAAAATTCCTGGTGGTATCAAGAAGAGTGGACGAACTGTTGAAGAGTTGGAAGAACTTTGGAAAGATATTGAAGCATTTGCGGCTTATGGATTTAACAAATCTCACGCAACTGGTTACGCTCAAATTGCCATTGTAGAGGCTTGGCTCTTTACTTACTATCCTGAGTATTTCTGTGCGGCTGACCTCAATAATGTTGGTGGAACTCAAAAGGTATCAGAACGTGAAAATCTTGCTAATATGATTTCCTTTTACAAATCTCAAAACATTCAAATCAAGCCAGTTGATGTAAATATTTCTGAGGATAAATTTAAGGCTTCAAAAGGTGCAGTTTATTTCGGTCTAAATAAAGTGACACAAGTTGCAAGTGCCGCCCCACTGATTGCTCGTGAACGAAAAGAACACGGTGAATTTACTTCTCTTTACAACTTCCTATCTCGTATGCAACGCAACACTTCTGGAATTAATAAAGGGGTGATTTCCTCTCTAATTGTTTCAGGAGGACTTGATAGTTTTACTGGGACTCGCTTAGATAAACTAAATAAGTTGGATGAAATTAGTGAGTTAAATAAGGCACTTAAATCCAACCCACAAATCATCTTTGATAAGGTTGATGAAAGTTACTTTGATAACTTTATTGACCCTCAGTACATTGAGATGAATTACCAACAACTTCTCTCTGAGGAAAAACGAGTAACAACATTCTATATCAGTGGACACCCAACTGATGAATTCGTGGATTCAGTCAAACAAAAAGATGAGTATTGTCCAATTTTTGACCTCAAAAACGAGGAGAATATTGGTACTACAAAATATTTCTTGGGAGTTATCAGTGGTGTTAGACGTATCTTTACCAAGAAAAATGAACTGATGGCGTTTGTAACAATGGAAGATGAAACTGGTTCCCAAGACTTTGTTCTTTTTCCAAGTGACTTTAAAATTTATGGTCGAATGTTGAAAGAGGGCAAAGTTGTTAAAGGCTACACTGAAATTCAAGAAAACAGTCGTGGTATTTCTGCAATTATTAAAAGTTTGAAAAATGCAACTGATTCTGAAATTGTTACAGACATTGACCACCTGCAAATTGCTCTCAGTAACAAAAAGACAGAAGCAATGACTCAACTAAATAAAATTTTATTTGAGTCTACAAAGAAGGGTCACACTGGAAGTGATAAAATTGCACTTTCGTATCTGTTCCAAGGAAAAGAATTCTTCCGTACTCAAACAGTTACAGAATTGACAATTCCAATGGATTTGACAATGTTTAACTTTATCAAAGAAACTCTTGGAGTTGAAAATGTGAAGTTAATTTGGAAATTGGTTGATGAAGAAATTCAAGAAAAAGAAAACTATAGTTTTGATGATTTAGTTAAAGAATTTGAAGTCTTAATTTAGTGAGGTAGAAATGACAAAAAAGAAAAAGATTACAGTACGTGACGTACCATTTTTAGTAAGATTTGTTGGTTTACTTTATACAGTAGCCCACTGTATCTACTACTTACTTTTGGCAATGATTGCCTTCTCTTTCTTGACAACTTTGTTCTTCTTATTCACTCAACCAAAAGAAAGTCCTTACACATTTATTGCGTTAGGAATTGCTTTGGTTAACCTTCTATTACTAGTTGGTTTTCTAATTCTCAAACAATCATTCATTCCTGAAAATGAATTTGAGAAGATTTCCCTTTTGTATTGTGTAGATAAGATGAAAGTGAATACTCAGACTGAAGTTGTGAAACAAACTGGTTTCATCAACAGAATCTCCTCTTTGTTTGGAAATCATACATTAAAAATTCTTTGGATGATGGTGGTTCCTACTCTGTAACAATTTCAGATAAGGAATACAAGAAACTGAAACAATTACAGAAAGATGTGGTTGGTCTCAAAGTTGTCATTCGACAAACTTCTGTAAAACCAGATGGATACAGTTGGATGCAAGACCACTTGACAGTCTCAATCTTTGATGAGAAAAAAGAAAAAGTTATTTACAAGTTTGAAACAAAACACCCACTAAACAAAAATGTAAGGGGGAAAAAGATTTTTGGCTAGAAAAAAAGTGAACACAAAAAAGAACGAACCTATTATCCAACAGGTTCGTTTTGAAAAGACCTTTAAAGAAGATGCAATTGAGTACGGAACAGAGGTGGCAGTCAATCGTGCCCTTCCAGATTTTCGTGATGGGTTGAAACCAGTTGATAGAAGAATTTTGTATTCAATGGTTGAGTCCAAGTTCTTCCAGTCAAAACCCTACCACAAATCTGCTTTGGTAGTTGGACGAGTGATGGGGGAGTACCACGCTCACGGCGATGCTTCAATTTATGATGTTTTAGTTCGAATGAGTTGTTTTTGGAGACAACAACTGAAATACATTGATTTGAAAGGGAATAATGGAAACTATCTTGGAAGACCTGCCGCTGCTTCACGTTATACTGAAGTACGGTTGGATGGACTTGTTGATGAATTGTTAAAACGATTACAATTTGGTGTTGTACCTTTTATAGATAATTATTCATTTGATAAAAAGGAGCCAACCGTTCTTCCAATTCCAATTCCAGCTCTCCTCATTAATGGTGCTTTTGGTATTGCTTCTGGTTTTATCAGCAGTATTCCAGAACACAATCCAATTGAGGCTTTACAAGCCTTCAAAGTTTTCTGTAAAAAGAGAAAAGTAACTTTAGAAGACATTTACAAGGTGATGCCTGGACCAGATTTTGTCTTAGGTGGTGAAATTTTTAAAATTGAGGATATGAGACAATTTTATGAGTGTGGTTCAGCTTCTATCAATGTTCGTGGGAAGACTAAAATCGAGAAAAACAAGGTAATCATCTACGAAGTACCTTACAACCTATCAGGTTCTATTTTAGATTACTTTGAAAATTTGACTGATTTGATTGCCAACAAAAAACTAGTAAACGCTCAATCTGTTACAAACTACTCTGATAAAAAGGGGGTCTGGATTGAAGTAACTGCTAAAAACAAAGATGTTGTCAAAGACCTAGAAAGAGAACTTTATGACAAGACAGCTCTCCAATCCACCAAACCTCTACGATTTAATGTCGTAAATGGTGGAAGACCTGTTAAGATGAACTTGATGGAATACTTTACCTCTTACAAAGAATTCGTTTTAGATACCATCAAAAAAGATGCTCAAGTAAAATTAGAGAAATTGGAACACCAAATTCTCATCTCTTCTGGAATTATGACAGCTCTGGATAAGATTGATTTAATCATTGAATTAATTCGTAACTCAAAATCAAACAGTGAAGCAATTGAAGCTCTCCAGTCTGGAAAAGTTACAGAGAAGCAATTCAAGACTAAAACAGCTTTCAAAGAAGCAAAGAAATTTTCCTTTACTGAAGAACAGGCACGAGCAATTGTTGCTATTCAATTGGGACGACTTTCAAATCTCTCAAAAATTGAATTGATTGATAAACATAACGAACTTTTGAAAGAGAAAAACTCCCTTTCTGAAATTATTTCAGATGAGAAGAAACAGGAAAAAGTACTCCTGAAAGATATTGACTTCTTCATCAAATTGTTTACGTCAATGGGATTTGATAAAAGAAAGACAACTATCAGTAACCAAGATTTTGTTCAATACAAGGAAACTGAAAAGGTATTTGAATACAATCTCAACCTAGATAAATTTGGATATTTAAAATTGTTAAATCCTGAAAGTAAACAGGAAGACAGTTTGGTTTCAAAAATTGTTTCAAGTAAAGACTCAATTGGATTTTTCAGTAACTTAGGAAACTTCCACAAATTTAAGTTATCTGATTTCAAGAGTCACACTTTGAAAGATAAAGGTGAGTTGTTATCTGGACTGATTCAGAAACCTTCTCCAGAAGAATACCTTATCATCAATTCACATTCAATGCTTCACTTCTCTGAAACAGATAAAGAAGAGAATCAACAAGTCTTCATCTGTACCAGTGATGGTTTTGCTAAAACAGTTTTAGCAGAGGAGTATAATGTGAAGACCAGACGTTCTGTTGGAACTAAATTGACTCCTGGACAAGAAGTGGTCTCCGCTGAACTTGTTCAAGATGGAATTGACTTTGCTGTTCTTGTTACAGAAAAGGGAAAAGTGAAAGGTTAAACTATCAGACGTTAATTTGTATAAGAAGAATACGAAAGGAATGTCTGTTGGGAAGTTGTCAGATGATAGAATCAAACAGGTTTACTTAGTTGGTAAAAAGGATAAGGTGAAAATTAATGGCAAGACTGTACCAGTTTCAGAATTGAAGACTGAGAAGTTGTCAGCCACATTTAAAAATTTAAAGTAAGAGTTCTTCTTACTTTTTCTTTTTGGTTGCAATTTGAGATAAATTATGATAGAATAAAATTAGAAGTAAATTGGAACGGAGAAAGATAATGAATAAATTTGTAAGTATTTTTGGTTTGTTAATTTTTGCAACAATGCTTTTGTGTGCCTGTGATTTGAAGGTGAAACCAATTGAAGCGAAACCTAAAGACACCAAGGTTGAATTTCAGTTCCAACCTGAAACAGTTACAGAGGTGTACTTGGACAAAGATGGTAGTCACAAAATTGTTCTAAGTAGTGGAAAGAAAATTTTGGCTGACCAAGTTCGTGATTTCAGAAAAGATAAAAATAATCAAGAAGTTTCTCTAACGTCAAAAGTGGTTTCACGAAAAGATAAATTTAATGGAGAAGATTTTGAAGAACGATTTATCTTTATTCACGATAGAATTCAAGATGAAAAGGACTTCTCTTTAGCCAATGAACACGAAGTAAAAACAAGTGATACAGTTGTAGACTAATCTACAACTTTTTCTTATATAATTAGAACGTAAAAAAATAAAAAACAAGTCCTTAGTTGGACAGAAAGAAGGAATTTTTATGTTTAAAGTAAAATCAACTTCTACATTAGAAGTTAAAAACGTTGGATTGTATCTAATGGAATCTTGGACTCCAATGAACCAAACAGCTATTTTCCAAAAATGGGATAATCTCATTTTTGGAACAGTGAGCCAAATCGACTTTTTTGTTAGTAAAGAAACTGATGAAAAGGTTATTAAATGGTCACAAGAATATTGCGACCGTAAAGGCATTATCCTTAATGTGGTTACTGTCTAATCTAAATTTCAGTTCATTTCAAAAAAAGAGCATTATTGCTCTTTTTTTATTTTTTTCTGAGTGAATTTTTGTTTACTCTTTTTTTATTGCTTTTTTTCTTATTTGTTATATAATTTTTTTAGAAACCTACATAAAGTAGAGAAATAGATGAATTTTTTTAAAAAAACATATATCTATATTTAAAAACATTATTTTAATTTTTATATATTATTTTTTTATTTTACGATTAAACACAAAACCACCAGTATTTATCTGATTGATAAGCTGTTATAACTTATAAAAGCTCCTTAGCTTCTTAGTTTTTTTGGTTAAACCTAAGTCTTATGTTACTCCTTAGTAACACGTTTAATTTAAACACTTAGAGAATCTCTTATGCTCACTCCTTAGTGACGATTTTTTTATAGCTTTGATTAGCAAGATTTAACAAGATTACTGTTTAAGTAAAAACATTGTTATAACATTAAAAAAATTATGAAAATAATTTTTAGCTTATTACAAAGTTAATCTTAACTTTAAATCAAGATATTAGATTAAGCATTATGCTTTATCTGACTGGATTTTATCTCTGTGAGATATTATCTTCTTGATAATTTCTATCGTAAATTCATCTTGAATGAATCCGATAAACTTAACACTACAGGTAGCAAATTGCTATCTGACTTATCTGACGTAGAAGTTGTTAGATACGACTTTCTCTCACTTAGTAGGTAGATGCTGTCACTTCTGAAGCAGTTAGAGAAGTTGCAACATCTTGGAGGCTCTGCCTCCCCCCCGCCGATAATCGAGGCTGTCACAGGCTGAGTAGGCGGTGGTGATGACCATCACCTAATACGTGGTGGGTCCCGTTCGGGATTGTGATTTTTCTTCTGTTTCCAGAGGTGATACATCTACTTACTATCGAGATGAAGTTGTATCAACGACTGTCTGCGTTCAGATAAGACTGAACCAGAAGTGTGTTGATGCCCGAAGGTTTACAAGGCTGGAAGATGTCTCCTTTGGTAAGATACAGGGTTCAACCGTGTTAAAAAAAGAGGGAACTTCCCTCACACAAAATGGCAAGCCAATTGGCTTGCTTTTTTATTTTATAATTTTTAAAAAACGTAACTGGAAAAAGTTACTAGAAAGAAGGAAACTATTGATTAAATGTAAAAGTGATATTACCACAGAAACCATTGCTGAAATAAATTCAGTGTTGGAGAGTTTAACTCTGGAACAGTTTCAGAAAATTCTCCAAGACAACAGGTCTTATATTGATGGTAATGAAGATTTCTCAATGGAAAACTATTGCTTGTTTCTTTTTTTGGAATTTCAAAAATAAAGAAATCACACTCAAACCTGAATGGAACTCTACCGCTCCAATTTTAATGATTGAGCCAATTGAACTAGACAAACCTTACGCAACAATGATGGGGGATAAAAGATTTTATCAAACTATTCAGGAACAAATTGTTAATTTATCTGACTCATTTTCACAATAGCGTTTAGATAAAATGATTAGTGATACTCAAGTTTGGTATAAAGAGTTTTTTTGGTGGATAAAGAAAAAAATTGAGTTATTTTTCTTTCAAATAAATATATTAATAGAATAGATTTTTGATTTTTTTATTTTTTTATCAAAGCATCTCTAACGGGTTCTTTCCATTCTCTTTTCTCCCACAAAAAAATATGTGGTTAATTTTTTTAGAAAGTTATATTAGTGAAATTGTTTTTGAGGCTGAAGGAAAAACCAACCATTTGTACTGAATATAATAACCTAGTATTAAAAGATGAATTTCAATATTTATCTAAGGAATTAGATGAAGCAATTTACTCTGAACTAGTTGAATCTATGGTTCATACTTGGGAGACTTGTCTGCTTAACCTAAATATCTCTCACGAAACAAGAATACATTTTGTTGAAGCACTTGTAAAGGGACTAATTAAAAATCTACCTGAAAGCAACATTCAATACAGTACTATTAAAAGTTTGGATATGTTTCTTTCTAGAGAAAAAATAAAGAAAATTTTGATGGAACGAAAATGTCTGTTCTTAGATTTAATGAAGGTACTTTACAAAATTTTTGCAAAAGCAAAGAATACTATGGAATACTTTGTCACTATCCTTCCATTCTTTAAAGACTACCAAATTTCAATTCCTGAAGAATTTTCATCTCAAATTATTAATGTTGAATCGTTCTCAATTAGTTATCTTGAGATAATGGTGAAGAAATTACGAGAAACAAATTCATCAATAATCTTCACCTATCAGTCAACCCACAACAACTTCACTCTGCAACAGTTGACAGAAAAACTTTCCCTTCTGAAACTAGTACAGGAAGAAGATAACTTCCCTGTAACTATTTCAGATGAGGTGAAGCAACTTCTGTATCTGTTTAAAGGGAGGGAAGAATTAATCTTCACTGGTGAGGACGATTTAAAGTTCACTGTGGACTCAACAATTCTTCCAGAAATCTCAAAGGATGATGTTGTGCAATTAATCGTTTGGTTAGAAAAGCAATAAAAAAAGAAAGCAGTTATAAAACTGCTTTTTCTTTTATACCATTTTATTTGGGTCGAACTGTCGAATTCCACCTTTTTCAACATCATAATAATGTTGTTTGCCAACAATACTACGATAGTCAAAGAGAGAGATTTCCCCTTCTGGAACATCTTCAGTAGGGAAGACTTCCTTTAGGTACTCTTTTTCTGAGTTACTCAGACCCTCAACCAAATTGGGGTTCAAAGTGCCTCGTGCCTGGCGGACTTCACCATTCACTTTCGTGAAGGAGAATTCAACAATCCCAACTTTTGCTTTTTCATAAAAGTCAAAAAGTTTTTCCGCCACTTCCTTGCCATATTTTTTAATGGCTTCCTTTCTTGTGATTGTAACTGTCTGTTTCATAAGACCTTCTTTCTACCTCTAAGAGGATTTAATTTTTTTAAAAAAATTATATTAAATTTTGAAATTTATTTTTTTGAGAGCAAATAGTTAGTTCAACTTCCTTCAATAGCCCAATTGTAACCTTCCAGTAGTCCTTCAAAATCTGTTTAGATAATTCTGAACTTTCGTTTTTGTGGTTCGCTGTTAGTGGAAAAGAATTGGTTGTGATTCCTTCCACCTCTGGAAATGCTTGAGTCAATAATTTATTTTTGTCAACTTCGGAAAGTCTATCTTTCACCTTCTGTAACAGTTCCAGAGCAGAAATGTTGTACTCATCCCCAAAATAATAAAAAATACATTCAGAACTACCTATAAAAATATCCTTCCAATATACATCTTTACTATAAAGGGATTGAAAACGTGCTTTTCTTCCAAGATTCAATAAAAGATAAATGATTTCATCCGCCATCTCTGTATCAAACTCTGTATCAAATTCAGAAGTTGCTCCCTCATCTCTAACTGTTATAGAGTTGAGAGTGTGGTAAATGAAATTGGTAAATCCCAAGTTCTCACTATCAATGAGATAATTACAATCTTTTAGAACCTCAAAAATGGTTAAAAACTTTTCTTTCTTATTTGAAACTGAAAAGTATTTGAAGGGAATGTTCCAATCAATAAGCAGTTCCTTTGGTGACTTACTGGATGTATTCAGTAAAAATTCTTTGACAGAATTCACTACCATCTCAGACCAGATTTGATTGTTTTCCTTTAGTAACTTTCGCCCCCTCCACCACTTCTTCCAAGAATTCATTTCTCTGTAGTAGTTGTAGTTTCGTAAGATTGAAAAACACTCTTCTGGGTAACGTTCATTAAGGTTGTTTTCAATTTCCACCCAAATATCTGTTCCTGTTCCAACTAAAATATAAAATTGTTTTCTCTCGAAATTGTATGCTAAATTTGGACGAGTCCTACTTGGATTGTCCCCAAACTTGTAAACCATATCTTTTTTGTTAGCATACAAATAGATTGATTCGTGAAGCTCTTCTTGAAATGTTCCAATAGTCCCAAAATCTGAACCAGTTGTAGAAATAGCTTTTTGTAATTCTCTAAAAAATTCAGATTGATTAAAAACCAAGCCTTCTGATTTCTGAGACATTGTTTTTGTTGTAATCAATGTTTCCTTTCCTTCTTTCTTTTTTATTTTTTTCTAAATTATACATTGTACTATTCACCCATTTTTGATATAATAGAAGGAGAAAAAATATGCAAGGAGAGATACAAGATGATTGGTTTAAAGTCAGTAAAAACAAAAGGAACTAATGAAATCATCCTTAAATTAAACTCAGCTCTGGAACAATTTCAGGGAGATAATGTAACTGAAATTGCTAAAGAGTTGGTACAAGACTATATCAATTTCAGAAGGGTGAGTGATGATTGGTCTTCTAAACCAAATTTTTTTCCTAAAAATTCACCTGCTTACAAGAGTTTTGAAAACCAAAGAGCCTACAATGAAAAGTTCAAATTTTTCAGACATATTATGATTGATTTGGAAACTGATAAATTCTTCTTTCAATCAACCTTTGAGATTAAGGAAATCCTTGATAAGGAAAACATTATTTTATTAAGTCATTTTTCCAAGGAAGATAAGATTAAGTTGGAATCATTAATGACTCAATTATTGGGAACTCACCATCAAGCAGTCTGGCTCAAGTACAATTTGAAGAAAAAAAGAAGATTTTAAGTAAGGTTTCTGAATTTGTTACAGGAGTGGTTTCTGAAATAGTTAAAGAATTTATTTTGGAATTTTCAGGTAATACTGAGAAAGTTGAATATTGTATTCAACATCATCTACTTGGTGAGAATAATCAGATTGGCAGAAAAGAATTGTTAGACTATTTTTGTGAATTGAGTGATGAGACACATCCTAGTTTTCACCTTGAGATGATTTTTGGTGATATTGACAAATTGGTGGAAAAACTTACAGAAGTTGATGTTATCACAAGTAGACAATTTGATGTTGTGTTGGAAAATTCTTTCTTCAACAATCAATTAATAAAAATTCAAAATGAAAAACCAATTGATTTTGAAGGTTTAAGTGATGTTGAAAAAGAAAAGGTTTGTCAAACTGCTTTCACCCTTCTCCACCATATTGATATAGAGTTACGATATTATGCTCTTTATCTTTTGAATTTTATTGTTGGAAATAATAAAAAGAAACACACAATTCTTCGTGACGTTTTCTCTTACATTATGAATAATTTAAAAACAAAGTCTTATCATACTGACTTTTTATTACGAAGGTATTAATGATATTCTCTCAACCAGTCCATTTAAATCCTTCAATCATATTCGTAAAGAATCAAAAATTTATCTTTGAAGATAGTTTTGCTGGAATGTTTGCAGGTCAAATGGATTTAGATGTATTTGAAGTTTGTCAAAAAAATCATTCCAAATCAACCTCAATATTCTTCCTTTGTTACTTCAAATATTTCTGAAAAATCCCTATTTTGAAACTATTTTTTTTCAAATCCTAATATTGATAATATCTTCTATCATCTTTTATCAATTGTTCAAATTCTAAAAAAACTGGAAGACCTGAAGTAGAGCATTTTTGAATTACGATTTGATAAAAAAATACAACTGTTCAATCGAGAACTTTTCTTTTTTTAATAAGAGAATTTTATATTTGCCTTTTTAGAAAGAGATATACTAGACACCTTAACATTTTCTTTTGATGAAACAATTTATTCTGAGGGAGAAATTGAAACTATAAAAAAAGAAAACAAAAGATGATATACCTTACACTCAAAAACAAACAACTAATATTTAAAAACATTTAGAAAGTGAGTTTCCAATGATTCAATTTACTAATTCCTCCACTCCTGAAATTATTACAGAATTGCAAAACCTCCTGAATCTGTTGGAGGATAGTACTGATGATATTTTCAACTCCATTCAAAAAGAAATTGAAGATTGATTTAACAACTGTAAACCCATTCTCTCAAAATCCAAATTGTGAAACTTATTCTTTTTCCTTTTTTGTTCAACATTTTGTTTTTGACTCAAAATTACAAAAAAATAGAATTACTAACATTTATGGAGTTGAAAGATAGGTTGGAAGATGAGGGGTTGATTTATCTCAATCAAACAACTAAAAAAAGTTTAGAGGTCAAGTTCGTTTTAAGTTTGAAGAATTTTATAAAAAACTGTTAAGAGATGAACAACTGTCTCCCTCTAAAATTGTTCAAGAAAAAGAAAAAACAATTATTGAAATCAAATCAATCATAAAAACTGCCCTCTCTGAAACAGTTAAAGACTTTGTTTTAAACTATTCAGAAACAATTGACTTCTTTGTATCTCATCACATTTTAAATCCTAAAAATTCAATTGATAGAAAAACACTTTTTAATCATCTCCTAAAATTAATTAATCAAGGGGAGCCAGAACTTTTGGATTTGAAAATTAGCAAAAGTGAAGAAATGAGGTTAGAACGAGTTTTCCAAAAGATTTTCTTAAAGAAACAACTGGAACACTTTGACTCATTAAATTCTTCATCATTAGATGTTCAGTCTGTAACAGTTGAAGAAAGAAAGATTCTTCTTGAATTGATTGGAACACTTGATAGAGAGAAATTTACCAATAAAATAGAAGGTTACAGTATTCTTGAAACTTTAGGAAAAACCTTTGCTGATGAATTAACTGGTGAACTATTTTGGGTTTCTCTTCTAAAACAGTTAAAGAGGGAGGAAGAAAAATTAGTAAGAGAGAAAAAGCTATTAGAGTCCAACATAACCCACAAAGACAAAATAGATTCATTTATTTCCATTTGTGAAAAAATAAATCAAAGAGACTACAATGACTCCTTTAATTCATCTCCTTACTTCCAGTTATTAAGTAAGGGGGTTCATAAGTTGAGATTTATAATTTAGAAAACAATGTGACCACAAGTCACTAGAAAGAGGGAAAATTGATTACCAATTCAAATTTGAAAGAAAAACATTTTTTAGAATTGCAAAAGATTTTTGATGATGTCAGCTCTGTAACAGATGAAGATATAGATAAAGTCTTCAAACAGGTTCAGAAGGCTACTACTGTTAAAATTAGTGTAAATGTCTATTGGGACCCAAATTCCCAAACCAAGTTAAATGTAACTCCAAAACAAAACTCTACCTATCTTCTTTTTAATTTTTTAATGAGAATAGAAAAGGAAGATGTGTTAAAGAAAACTTTTAGGGAAAGAATAAACCTATTTCTGGAGTCTCTAAAAGACACAAGTGCAAGTGGAGAAATCTCTCTCACAAAACTTCCTGGTCAAATGCAGATGGAAAAAAGCAATGAAGTAAATCTTTGGAATTACTGTGTTGGTAAATTTCCATTAAGTATTGTTCCCAAAAAATTAATGAAGGATTTCTTGTTTGGTTTTCTTTATGAATCAGACTCCCCTTCTGAACCAGTTTTAGAGAAACTCATTACAAAGAATGGCATCTTGTTGAATGAATTTTCAGACTATCAGAAAATTTTTGACACACAAGTGATTCCAGAATTTATTCAAAATGCAAGAAATTACATTTTTAAAGAATCTGACCCTACAATGATTGTATTTTATATCAATTCATTTTTCCAAATATTTTTTTCTGAAAGTTTCAGAAATAAAAATTTTTGAAAAAGATATTTTTTTAGAAATTCAACAAGAGATTCAGATTTGTAGTAGTAATGCTTTTTAACTATGCAGTTTTTTTGGAATTTTAACAGCTATTCAAACGTGGGACCATAATATTCAATCAGAATTTGAACCCTTTTTCACTCCAGATAAATTTAAAGGTATCTTAATTGAAACTTTAAATAGAATGAATCGTGAGGGAAAGAATACAATTTATTTTTACTTACGATTATTTAATGTAACTGATAAAATCGGTCTTCCCCTCTCTGAAATTATTGTAGATGAGGAATACAATATTAAGGTTCCACTAAATCATACGTCAACTAGTTACTGGTTATCAAATCGAGATGATGAAATCCATTGTCTAAAACAATTCATTGACATTGTAAAGACAAAAAATATCAAGACAACCCTACACTTCAATCAAGACAAAGAAATATCTATTTTTAGAAGTATTGATTTGTTGCTAGAAACATTCTTCTGTCTTCTTGACTACCATCAAGTTGACCTTTCTGGAATTAATATAGAGGTGGAGAAATCTCTTTCTGATTTTGTTACAGAGATGAGAAACCGTCCTGAATTATTTACAGGAAAGGTGGAATGTTCTACCCCTATCAAAATTGAACTAGATGTTGTCAAACAAACTTTTGCAATTCTTGCCAAATAAAAAGAGGTCTAGCGCCTCTTTTTATAATTTAGAAAAATCGTAACCAATAAAGTTACTAGAAAGAAGGGAAATTATTGATTAATCAAAAACAACAAATTAGTGCTATTAACCAGTCAGCTCTAGAACAATTTCAGAAGGTAGTTACTGCTCTTGGAACATTTACAGAAGAGGATGTTTATAATGTTCTTTCAGAAATGGATACCAAAGAGCGCTACAAGATGAATATGTATCTGAATATTGAGAAAGAAATTCTCACAACAATTCCAAATTTTAGAGAGACACTTGTTCTGTTTGATTTTCCAGTTGGTGAAGATACCAAGAATAATCTTAAGAGCCTCTCTGAATTGTTTTTGAAAAATATTCAAAGTATTCAGGGACTTATAAAAAGAAATTTTGATTTCTTCTACAGTTAAAAAAACTTTTCTTTTATAACTGAATTCATCAAACAATCTCATAGGAATAGAAATCTTTCCAATGTTCAAGATGGTTATATGTTGACCTTTTACTTGAAGAATAAACTACCAATCCAACTTTTATCTGAAGTGGAATTGGTTCAACTATTTAAAATGGTTTTAAATAATGACAGAACAATTACTCGTACAGTTATCAAATCCAATGGTCAGTTGGTAGATGAAATTCACTCCTATCAAAAAAATCTTTGAACAGGTATTAGAAGAGGAAATTAATGTAATTGCAGAAACTCTTTTAACAGATGGCATTCAATATATCAATTCTTTCAAACTAATCAGAAATTATTTTTGATGATTCATTCAAACTTGAGATTCTTGAAAAAAATTATTTCTAAAATGATTAAATTGTTAGTTAACAAAAAAAGTAACAATCAGATTAGATTGTTTTTACAAAAAAATATCAAAAAGTTTAAAAGATTGGAATTTGAACTCTAACTGTAATAAACTATTACAAGAATTACTTGGACTTATTCTGGAAGATGATACCATTCCTATCTTGGTAGCAATTGAAAGCGAACTTCCTGTAATTGTTAAAGTTTTGAACTTAGTAAAAGGGTTCAACTTTGAATTGTCTGATGTTATAAGTTCTGACATTAATTTTGACTTTGACTATTATGATATTGATGAGTTCTTAAATCCACTCATCTCAGAAGAAGAGCTTTATGGTCCTGAAACATTAGATGTTCTAAATTCAGGCACAACTAATTTTGTTATCAATTTCACAGGTGAAAATTCACCTTCAGTTTTATCACTGACTGAAAAGATTTTTGATTTTGGATTCAAACTATACAATCAAGATTATGGTGATAAATTTAAGTTCACTTTTGGTGAGACAAAAGTTCTTCTCCTCCTGAAGTTGTTACAACAAGAGAAAAATATTCTCTCTACTGAAACAGTTTCAGAGGAAGAGGTTGATAAAATTATCAACTACATTTTTAATCAAACTATTGGGAGCTAATTTGGCTCCTTTTATAATTTAAGAAAAATTACAACTTTAAAAGTTGTTAGAAAGAAGGAAAAAATATTGATTACGAACCAAGAAAAAACATCTGAAGAGCATTATAAATGGGTTGAATTTTTACAACAACTTATTGAGGACCTGAAGTCTGTTACAGATGAGGATATTCTGGAACTGCTCAAGAGTGAGAATATTTCTCAAGATAAGGAAGATTCAGTTTACTGGAACAGTTTCAGTAGGAGACTTACTCTCGAACCATTTCGTGGAGAAACATATCATTTAGGTAATATAAAAATGTTTTTGGATTGTTCTGGAATTTTTAAACAAGAACTCAAAGTATTAATAAACAAAAAGAACATTACAACTAGAAGAAGATTTTTAAAAAGAAACTTCTAGACTCTAAAAGTTTAGGCGAAAAAATAATGGGGATGAATGAAAATATTTTATACTCCATTGAAAAAAACTACATTGGTGGATTCTATCCTTTCAAGTTATTAACTTTTGATGAGAAGAAACACCTGATTGAATTGATTTACAGATTTCACTTTGAAAGATATTCTGGATGTCTAATTTCTAGAGATTATCACTTGATGGATGAATTTCAATTTTATCAACCAGTCTTAGATGAGTTGATTGATAAAGATGTAACCACAATTGTTGATTTCTTTGTGAGGGGTGATAAAGACTCATTTGTAAGCAACTTAAATGATTTGTTTGAAATATTGTTTAATGAGGTTTGCTACTCGACTGATACAAGACGAGAACTTGCTCACAGAATTATTAAGGACGTGATTGGTAAACTTGAACTGGAACAGTTTCAGGAAGAGGAAGCCTTCATTCGTCTGAATAAGACAATTGAATTTCTAATTTGTACAGCAGAATGTTTCAGGTACAATGTCTACTACAATATTTTTTCTGATTTTGTTAAGTTTCTACTTCAGAAAATTAATGGACACCTACACATTAAGAATCTCATTTTGTTACCAGAATTTTTGGAAAAATTTAAAATAACACCACAACCATTCTTGAATGAAAATGTACAAATGATAGAGATGGATGACTTCTATATTAACTCCTTATTTCAACGTTGTGAATTTTCTGGCTTTTTCAAATCTCTTAATCAACATTGTTTCACAAATAAAACATTTGATTTGAGACTAAGAAAAGACTCTTCATCAAATCCATTTCAATTCTGGGGAAGAGTACTTCGGTTCTTGGAAATTGTTAAAAATGAAAATTTTCTTGAGCGATTTGAGTTTTACTTGGCAGATGATTTGATTGAAGACTTCAAATTCATCAGTCAAAGACCTGAACTATTTTTAAATGACCAAACATCAAAAGAACAAGTAGATGAAATTATCTCACTTTTTAAAATCTAAAAATAAGGTACAACTTTTCTAAAGGTTGTACTTTTAAATTTCAAGAAAGTATGATATAATGTTTATAGAAGTAAGAATAGAAAGGAAGGAAAACATTTGATTACAACAGAAAATACTTCAATTCAAATTGAACCTAATATAAAATTCATTCAGGAATTGATTGATGATTTGGACAAGGCTGCTGAGAGAAAAATTCTTACTTACTTTAAAAATCTGATGAAGACTGTAAAACCTAGAAGGAATAGTGGGCATCAAGTTAATGTCTTCTGGAACTGTTCCAGTAAGAAATTCACAACTGAACCAGTTATAGGAAAGACGTACTTCATTCTCAAAACTCAAGTAACTCCAGCAATGCAAGAATTTCAAGAACGTTATGAAGAATATGAGACTGTAGAATATAAATTCTTTTCAGATTTTCATTCAGTTCACAAACAGCTAAAAGAGGATTTGAAACGAATGGTCTTGAGTGATTTAAGTAAAATTGATTTTGAGAGCGAAAAAATTCCAGGACATCCCCTTGAGAATTATCGTTTTGTTTATTTAGAATGTTTCTCACAAGGTTACTTTCCACTTCACTTTTTTAGTTATGAAAGTTTCAAAAAATTCATCTTGAAGGAAATAGATTATAGCCAAGGGTATAGTTACTTTTACAATAATTATTTCAGGCGTGATTACGACCCAGAATATATTGATGGACTTATTGATATTAAGATGAAACCAATTTACAAGAAAAATGTTTCCTGATAGTGAAAAAAATTCAAGTTCCCCATTTCAGACAAAGTTGAATATGTTTTTTTAAAGAAGGGGATTCTAGATGAATCTTGTTCTTTTTTTATAATTTAGAAAAAAATTAAAAAAAGAAGAAAGAAGGAAATTAGATTGATTACTAACAATCAAGATGAATTAAAGTTACCACCACACATCACTTTCCTTCAAGGATTGATTTGTGATTTGGAAAAAAAGTTACTAAAAGATGATATAGAAAAAAATATTTGATGAAATAGAAAAATTCAAGACAGAAAAATGAAAAAATCTCTTTTCATTGATTTCTTTTGGAACATTAAAAACAAAGAAAGTAACGATTGTACCTGTAGTTGGAGAAACCTACTACATAGGATGTACTCTTTTTAGTTATGGTTATGGAAATACTTATATCAAAAAAATATCAGATGGGATTTTTTTGGCATAATTTTTGAACTTTTACAGACACGATTGATGAAAGAAATCAAAACTACACTTGCAGCCAATTATTTTGAAATTGATATTGCAACTCAAAACATCTGGGGGCACTCAAACAAAAACAAACATTTTTTGTTTTGGAATTTTGAGAAAATCTTAAAAGGATATTATCCGATGCAGTTTCTTGATATAGGTGGTTTTAAATCATTATTAAGAAGAGAAAATGATACAACTATAAAATCCTTCCTCTGTAACAGATTTAGTCTAGAAACCATCCCTGTAACAGATGCAGAAATTGAAAAAGTTATATCTTAGTTTATTTGAAGAATGAGAGTTTCCTAGAATCTTGTTCTTTTTTTATAATTTCTAAAAATAAAAATATAAGCCTTTGATTAGGTGGAAAGAAGGAACATAAATATGATTACTACTAATGAAAAGCAAATAACTCAACAACAAGAATTCATTACGGATTTGATTACTTGTTTAACTCGTGTTAATGATGAAATGATACTATCATTTGTAGCAGATTTGGTTGAAAATTCCAAAGACAGATTCCCATCCATCTACTGGAACTGTTTAAGAATGGAACTCACTACTGAAGCAGTTATAGGAGAGACTTACTATCTCTTCAGTGTTGAGTTGAAAGATACATATCGTCTTGGGAGTACTGTTACTGAATATCATTTCTCTCTGTTTAAAGAATATTTCAAAGTTATTTTGACTCAATTGAAAGAAGATTTGATTGATGAAAATAGAGATGAAAGATTTATCTTTGGTCAAAGAAATAACATCTATGTAGAAGATGATTCTTATTTACAAGGAGACTTTCCTTTAGAGATTTTAAATGAGAATCAATTGAAAAATGTTTTTCTCTTATGTCTTCACAAATAATAAGACTCTATTTTCTCTTATTGAGGGAAATGGAAGGGTTGTAGAAGAACTAAGTCACTATCAAAAAAATATGTTGATGATGCAATTGTTGTTTTAAGACTACTTGGAGTCTCCTATTTCTTAGATGATGTTGATAATTTCAAAGGACTTTTTAAACAGCCAGTGGTTGATGTGCTTTCAAATTACAATGAATCATTTCAAACAAAATTCTATAATGACTTCTTGAATGAGTTGTTAAAGATGATTCAAAATACAAACAAAAAATTTAGTAAAGAGGGATTGGAGGTTTTCATCTCAGACCTTTCTAAACTTTCAAAAGTTTGTGAACACTTCAACTCTGAAACTGTTTCAGAAATTGTTAAAATCGTTGTAGAGCAAGGTTTACCAAAACTTTCTGTTGTTGGTATTTCTAACTTATTATTAATGATTGAAGACTTTGACTTAAATGTTCGTGATTTTATTCAAACTCAAGAACTCGAAACATTTATTAGTTATGATACTATCCAAGAATTTCTTGATAATAATTACTGTGGTGATTTTGATTTGTGTGATTGCATCTTTCATATTCAACAAGTTACATTATTCAAACTTAAAAATTAATTTAAAGAAAAACAGAGGTCATAAACCCACTTCACTTTTTTGATAGTATTTTGAGTTTTGTGTTATCTTTCTCTGAAAGAGAAGAGAACTCTGAGAAGGTGAAATTTACTTTGACAGAAGAACTTCTCCCCCATCTGAAACTGTTACAGGAAAATTCCCAACTCTTAGTATCTAAAGTTTGTTCAGAAGAAGAAGCAAGAAAGGCTTTTGAATATTTTGTCAAAAAAATTAAAGGAACTTTTTGTTCCTTTTTTTGTTAAATTTGTTTGACAATGTATTTCTTTTTTTGTTATAATGAAATTGTTTAATAGAAGTTTGTAAATATTTTGTAAATATTCTTTAAAGAATATTTTAAAGACAGTTAAACGACAGGAAATAAAATAGAGTCAACCAATTCTAATTTATAATTTCAGAAAACAGGAGAGTGAATTGTGAAATTAATCAATCAATATTCTTCCACTTCTGAAATTAGACAGTGGCTTAACTATTTTAATGTTCCTTACAAAAATAGTGAAAGGAAGTCGAGTTTGGTAAGTAAGATGGAAGAAGTACAAAACATTTTTAGTAATAGTAGTGATAAGACAGGACAAACTTACTCACTGTTGTCTCCAGAAGATATTCTTCGTCTGCAACAGTTAAAGTCCTTTTCTCAATCAATCACCAGTCAGTTGGACTCAACAGCTCAATATATTAAAAAAGCAAATCAGGACAATCAAATATTGCTTCAGAAAACAATTAAATCAATTGTGACTCCTCATTCTGTTACAGATACAGATGGAGACACAACTGAAACTGTTGTAGAAGAGAAAGAAAAGGAAAAAGCAATCTTTGATGAGGTCAATCCTAATCTCTACGATGTTCACGAAAAAGAACATTTTGAGAAAAAAGAAAAACCTCTTGAGGGTGAAGTATTGGAGTTTGGTTTTGCTGAAGATGTTCCAGAGATGAATGTTGAGTCTGAAACTGTTACAGAAGAAGATGAACCTGAAACTGTTGAAGAAGTGAAAACTCCAACTGAAACTGGTACAGCGTGGTATAAGGAACCTTCAAACATTGGTATTATGTTGATGATTTTAATGTTTGTTATCTCAATTGCACTTGGACTGTATCTCATTTTTTAGGAGAGTAGATGGTAACAAAGAAACAACAAAAACAAAATTATCAAGAATTGAGACGTTCAATTTTTAGAGAAATTCGAACTGTTCGTTTAGACCATTTAATTCAAAACCCAAAATTAATTTCAAGTGAACCTGGAGTTTATCTGATGTATAGGGAACGAGATTGTCACCCTTATGTTGGTGAAAGTGTTAATGTATCCAGACGATTGATACAACACGCCACCACCATCCCAGCAACACAATATATTGATAGGGAAATTCAGAAAACTGGACCTGAAGGTTTTCAAGTGGCATTTTTGGAAAGAAAACCAAATTATGAGGAACGAAGAAAAACAGAAGGGTTTTATGTTGATTTACTGAATTCCTATCACAATGGATTCAATGGCTCAATTGATGGTGGGCGAATGTCTTTGGGACAACGTTACTTTAGAGAAATAAAACAGAAAATTCTGAAGAAACTGTTTCCTGATTGGGTAAAAAGAAGGAAGGAACAAAATCGGTATCGTAATGTAAAGAAAATGAAACGTTACAGGAAGTACTTACAAAAGTTAAATAGGAGATAGAATGGCTAGAAACCACGAAAATTATGATGAAGGTAGAGGTGCAACAATTAAGGCTTTGATGGAGAGTGAAGAAACAACAATGCTCTCTTCAAAAGAAGAAGAGTACGAGTTGATAGAAATTGCTCAGAATGGTGATGAGCCTTACCGAGAAGAAGCACGTAATAAATTAATCACCAGCAATTTACGTTTAGTTGCCAAGGTTGCTACAAATTACTCACGATTCTCTTCTGTTCCTTGGGAGGACATCTACCAACAAGGAATTTTGGGACTCTATACAGCAATCACAAAATTTGATACTAGTACAGGAAATAGGTTTAGTACCTACGCTACTTGGTGGATTCGTCAGAACTGTTCAAAAGAGGCGAACAGTAATGGACTCCTTCGAATTCCGACCAAGATGAAAGATATTTATACTTCCTATATTAAATTATGCTCTCAGTATATGCAGGAGTTTGGAGTTGAACCAACCCTTGGTGAGATGGCAGCTCAAATTGGGGTGACTGAAAATCGTCTCAAAAACTGTATCCATTATGGACAGGAAGTAATTTATTTAGATTCTAACACAAAAGACAAATCAGGTCAAGGTACTCGTTTCTCAGAAAGTGCTACAACAATTGGAGATTTATTGGAGGACAACACAACACCAAGTGCTATTGATGTTGTTCACCAGCAACAAGTCAAAGAAGAATTGGCTCGTGCAATGGCGACCTTAACAGAAAAGGAATTGTATGTTTTCCAAAATCTTTATGATGCAAAACAAAAACAAAAGGGAATTAAAACAAGAATGGTAGCTGAAGGTGTTGGTAAAAACCTTGCAGAAATCACTCGCATTTATAATAATGCAGTTGCTAAACTTCGCACCTATATTGGAGAAAACCCTTTGGAGATTGATTAATGGTTGTATTGAAAGAATTACTGGTATTACTATCAGTTCTTTTTTCTCTGATACAGGAAAAGGAATTGAGTAAGATAAATCTCACCCATAAAAGCCCCTTCCCGTCTATAGTTGCTTCAGATGGAACTACCAAGCTGGAACAAGTAGAGAAGAATGTGATTAACTTTAACAAATTCAGAATGGAATACTTAAACACCAAACCAAATCAAGACCTCCAAGTGATTCTGGATAAAAATAAAGAAAAAGCCATTCTTGAAATGACCAAGAATTAAAGAAAAAAAATATTCTGTATTTTGTTGGTCACAAGGAATCAAAATTTGGTCAAATTACGGAACTGAAGAAAGGTGAGAAAATTGTGGTGAAAGATGTGTTGGGACTTACCTCCACTTATACAGTTTCAGAGAAGGAAATAATTCATCTAACTAATCTTGGTTCAGGAGGGGTTCCTAAATCCAAAGAGGAAATTAAAACAGTTAACCGTATAATGAATCAGAAAGATACTTTAATACTTCAAACTTGTTTAGAGGTGAACGAACACGATTTCAAAGTCCTTCTAGTTGTAGCAAAAAAACAGTAGAGATATTCTACTGCTTTTTATTTTATTTCAGAAATTCTTATCCAATCAAGATAGAGTTTTAAGAAACGTTCTTGGTCTGAATAAGATTGAAGTTTGATTGCCTTATCTAGATTTTTTCTTATTGAGAAGAGAGACCCGTTAAAACTATCCATAATTTCCTTATCAGAAAAAATAGAGAGTGGTAAGTTTCCACTTTTAACAGATTCTAAAGTTGGGTCCTTGACATAGATTTTCTTTGCTTTCTGTTTTAATGAAGAGTGAATTCGTCCTGCAAGATAATCTCTCACCTCTGCAATTGTTTCAGTACGGTCAATATCAAAATAGATATTGAGAATTTGGAGAGTGAATTTATCTACAGTTTGCGTATTGCTAAATTTTGGAAAATCAGTTTTGAAGGTTTGCATCCCATCAAATTTTTCTACAATTCCAATTTTAATAGTTTTAAGAACTTCTTCTTTTTCATTCCACTCTATAAAAGGATTGACAGAACTAAATACTCTTGTGAAGTACTTAAATTTTTGAGCTTTATCTAACAATTTTTCTTTTGTGATTTGAGGGTTGACTGATTTTAGTTTATCTAAAAAAATATCAGTTGTAGTAATGTTTTTAAAACCATCATCAAACGAAATGTTTATTTCATTAATAAAAGACTTATATTCGTAGTTATTAAAATTACCACTCCACAAACATCTAGACATAAGGTGCCAAAAAACGATAAAATTATTTCGATTATTCAAACCATCTTCCTCAAACATAGTTGGAGTGAGTTTGAATTGTTTGGCAACCTGATAAAGTTCATCAACATATTCCAACAACTCATTAAGTCCAGGAAATTTGTATTGATTTGACCAGATGGATTTATTGAAGTGACTCTTAAAGACATCCTCCAGTCCTTCTGATTTGAGGTAGGTTGCAATTTCATCTTTACTTGTTTTATTTGTGAAGTCAAATAACTTCATCTTGTTAATTTCTGTTTGTGGTAAGTTTTCTTTACCTATCATTATTTCCTTCTTTCTAGTGACTTTTGGTCACAATTGTTTATTTTTACAAATTATAAAAAAATAAACAGTTAGAGATTTTAGAGGTTCTGATTAGAAAAAAAAGTAGTAGAGTTATGTCTACTACTTTTTATTTTATTCATCAGAATCTCTAACCCAGTCAAGATAAAGTTTTAAGAACCTTTCTTGTTCTGAGTAGGATTGAATTTGTAACATTTCTGTGATTGATTTTCTAGTATTTAAACGTGCAGCCTCATCAAAACTTTCTTTAATTTCCCTATCAGTAAAGAAACAAAGTGGTAAACAACCACTCTCAACTGAACGAAACTTAAGGTCTTTTATATAAATCATTTTTGACTTTTGTTTTAAGGGACTATAAATTCTTCCTGCCAAATAGTTTGCCATTTCTTTAATTGTTTCAGAACGGTCAATATCAAAGTAGATATTGAGAAGTAAAAAGGTCAATTTATCAACCCCCTTTTTATTATCAAAATTGGGGAAGGTGGTATCTAAAACTTTAATTCCACTAAATCGTTTTTCAACACTGAAACGAAGAGTTTTTAAAACTTCTTTTGTATCATTACTCTCAATGAAAGGATTGATACTGATAACTAGTGGTTTTAGTTTAACTGTTTTTGCCTTTTCAACAATATCCATCTTTGTTAAGGTTTTGTTTTTTAACTGAATCTTATTTTTTTAAAAATATTTATCATTGTAAGTTTCAGAGTAGAAAGACCTGTTGAATGGGATTTCTAACTTTTTGATAAATTCATTAAATTGGTAAAAAAACTACAATAATAATTTCTATTGAAACCAGCAGATAATAAATGTAAAAAAACAATAAAGTTATTTCGATTCATTACCTTATCTTCAGAGAAAAATACCATCCTCAAATTCCAATTCTTTTTGTAATCTGATAGAGAGTATCAATGTAGTCCAAGATTTCTCTAAATAGAGATAACCGTTGATTGATTGGTTGAATGGAGTTGTCAAAGAAGCTATTGAGAACATCTTCCAATCCTTCAGACTTCAAGTATTCAGCAATATCTTTCTTATTTATTTGACGAGTGAATTCAAAGAACTGTTGTTTGTTAATTTCTGTTTGTGGTAGGTGTTCTTTACCTATCATTATTTCCTTCTTTCTAGTAACTATTGGTTACATTTGTTTATTTTTACAAATTATAAAAAAATTAAACAAAACTATTGACATTAATGTTGGTTAATGTTATACTTAAATTAGATTTAAAAACACGAAAGAGAAAGAGATTATGAAAAAGAAAACACTAACTAAGAACATTTTAATTTATGGAGCTTTGACATTCTTGGCAGGTTCCATCTACTACACAGCCACCACCCTTCCTCAAACAGTTACAGCAGAAAATGCTCATCCTGTAACTTTTACAGAAAAGAGTGAAACCTCTGCAACTGCTTTAGATAAGAATGCTGGAGTTGTTACAGAAACTAAAAACTCTTCTGCAACAAATGCAGCAAAGAAGCCCAATACTTTAACTGTTTTAGGGAAGAATATTACTTACTACTCTGAAATTGGTCAAGAGGGAATTAATCAAGACCATCAGAAAGCAACAACTTGGGGTGGAGAATTCACTTACGGGCAAAATAAACCAACTCTTATCGCTGGACACGATGATGGTCCAATGGGAGTTATCAAAAATCTTAAGTCAGGCGACACTGTAACTATTACAGACGGGGAGGGGCGTGAATATCACTATATTTACAAATCTTCTCGTCAAATCGCAATGGACTTTGATGGTCAAGGTTCAGGTTATGTTGCAACTGAAGAAGATGATTTGTATCTGAATGAACAATTGGATGCAGGCGAAAAGTTGAACTTGCAAACCTGCTTGGAAATTCACGCAACTGGATACACGGTAATGATTGTTACTCTAGTTCCTGTTGGATAAAACAAAAAAAGACCTTGAAGGTCTTTTTAATTTTGTGGCTCACTATCCCAAACCTTACAAACCACCTCCCAAAGACTGAATGTTGCAGCCATCAAAGGAATGATTGGGTTGGGTACAATAAAAATTGAACTTGTACTGATTACCAACAGTAACAAGTAGAACCGAATGTTGAAACTCCACTTTTTCATAATAACAGTTCCCTTCTTTCTATTTAGTAAGAATCCTAAGGATTCTTGCAAAGGCAAAGCTAACTATAAAGGTTGACAATAATTTTGTAGTTGGAACGTAAAAATAAAGAATTGCGTTGAGAACTACAAGGATTGAGAAAAATCTCAATTGATTGTTAACTTTTAAAAATTTTGACATAAAACTTCCTTCTTTCTGCCCAAGTGGGCTTATTTATTTCTTAAATTATATAATTGAAAAAACAAGAGAGGTGAGCTATGAATAAAAATGTACAATACTACCAAGTTCTTGTCCAACTAGCAAAGAAGCAGGGAGTTTCAAGACCTTTTTGGAACTCAACCTTATTTGGAGTCAAGTTAGAACTCAAGGCACTTCCTAAGTACCTATCTCAAGGGGAGAGAATTTATTGTTTAGTTCCTTGTAAGTATAAAGGAAAAAAGGCACTTGCTGTGGTGACAGATATTCGAGTAATGTGTCTCAACCGAGGATTGCTTGGTGATTTAGGCAACACACAACGTGAAGACATTTATTACAACCAAGCGGCTGGTGGAAATCCACACGGGAGTTTAATTAGTTCCTATACTATATCTGTTCCAGGGACGGGGAATGATTTTGAAATTGATGGATTGTGGCTGAACGATGCAAAGGTTTTTGACTTTTCTTTTAATAAAGCACGACAAGATTACGAAAAAAGAAAGTTAGAAACAAAAGAGACCGCCTCAACTGAAACAAATACAGAGAAGAAGAACTCTTATGCTGAAGAAGTTTTAGAAAAGTTACGAGTGATTCGTGAGATGAAACGAAAGGACGAAATCAATACAGAAGAATTTGTGGAATTGGTAGAAGAAGTTTTGGTGGACTAAATAAAAAAAGACAGCTTAAGCTGCTTTTTTATTTTTAAGTCGTTTTCTACGTTTATTCATCTTGTGGATTTCAAGACGATTCATTTCAACAAAGTGCTTGTTCACTTCATTGTGTACCATCAAGCTGTTGATGATATTTTTTGGAACCTCATCTTTAGGAACTTGTGCCCACTCATCCAAATCGTGAGTGCTTTTTTGGTAATGTAATCGCACACCTAATTCACGAAGTTCGTTTCCCAAAGTAAGAAGTTTACTCTTCTTATTTTTGATGTAACCAGGAAAGATAATTGCTTTCTGGTCAGTGTGGATAACAACGTTACTCATTTCCACATTATTTTTTTGAGCATCTTCAATTGCGAGTTGAATTGCCCGAATCTCAACATCAGTTGAAGATTTACCACCACCCTGATAGCGGCGATATTTTGTTTCAGGAGTGACATAATAACCTTTCTTAAAAAAGGCTGCAACACCAACTCCTGCTTTCAGTCCACCGTCCACATAATAGTGGACGGTATCTTTTGTATTTTTCATAAAGATTTTTTTCCTTCTTTCTTTAAATTTTATTTTTTTAAAAAAATTATAATATTTTTTTCTTGACATTTTTCAGAAAAAATGATTTATAATAATAAGAGTAAAAAAAGATAAGTAGAAAAAAATCTACTGATGATACCACTCAACGTATCACACCCTACCATTTTTCACAAACTTGAGTTGGCAAGCAAAACAAAGAGTCAATGTGATTAAGAGACGGTCCTTCATCAATTGGTAGGAGTGGCTGGAGAGCAACTACAAAGATAGTTGGTTACTAATGGGTACAAGTGACGAAGGATTGAAACTCTCTCACTTGGTCTTCAATTACTAACTGAAAAAGTTCCTAGTTGAATGAGGAAGCCCTCCCTGTAACAATTACAGAAAGGTACTGCGAAATGCAGTGCCTTTTTGATTTTGTATAATTTGGAAAAGTTTTAAAAAAGAAAGAAGGAATTTTATGAATACAAAAGTTCAACAATACATTGAGAAGAAAGGGGTGTTAGAAAAACCTGAAATCTTATCAATGACTAAGGAGCAAATTCCATCAGTTTTATTGATGAAGGATGCTCAAAAATTTATTGACAAAATCAAAAAGTACCTTTTAGAGAAAAAACGCATTTGTGTCATTGGTGACTATGATACAGATGGTGTCTGTTCTACATCAGTTACAGTGCGATGTCTACGTCAAATCTCAAAAGGTTTGACTGGCAGTGAAGGTAAGATTTCTTACTACATTCCACACCGTTTTGAAGATGGTTATGGACTCAGCCAAAAAGTTATTGACAAAGTTCTGCTCAAAAATCCAAAAACGGAAGTTTTGGTAACTTGTGATAACGGAATTGTTGCCTTTGATGCTGTTGATTATGCCAATTCAAAAGGTTTGAAAGTTTTAGTTACTGACCACCATCTTGCAAAAGAAGATGGTCAATTACCTAAAGCTGAAGCAATTGTCAACCCAAATCGAGTTGATGATGAGTATCCATTCAAGGGTATTTCTGGAACAATTGTAGTTTACAAATTGTTTGTAGAATTTGCTAAACAACACCTTCCTGAAAATGTTAAAGATTTTGAGCAATACATTGATTTCGCTGGAATGAGTGTCGTGTCAGACGTAATGCCTGTTCTGTACGAAAGTCGTTACTATCTTAAAGAAGCGCTCAAAATCTTTAATGGTGAAGGTGAGTTCTTGTGTCGTTTTGCTTGGAAGGCAATGATTGAAAGTCTACGAAGTTCTCGCAAGTTAGACAAGGATAAGGAATTGACTGAAAAGGATTTTGGTTTCCTTTTCTCTCCAATGATTAACGCACAAAGTCGTGTTTATGGCTTAGCAAATCACGGAGTGGAAACTTTTCTTTCAACATCAACTGATGATGTTCGTGAGAAAGTTCAGTTTCTTATCAAGGTCAACGAAGAACGTAAGAAAATCTCAAACTCTTCCTTTGAACGAATCAATCAAACAGACTACACTGGCAAACCAGTTATCATCATTCGTGATGATGAATTGGGTGATGGGTTCATTGGTTTGATTGCTGGCAAGTTGACTGAAAAGTACAACCGTCCAAGTGTCGTATTTACCAAGAATCACGATGGAAGTTTGAAAGGTTCTGCACGGGGAATTGAAGGTTACAACCTAATTGAAGATTTGGACTGTATTCGTCCACTGGTTATCAAAATGGGTGGTCACCTTGCTGCGGCAGGTCTTTCCATTCCAGAGGACAACTTCTCTGAATTTGTTTCAGTGCTGGAAAAACACTACTCTGAAATTATTCCAGAGGACCTACCAAATTCCATTGAACCAGACTTTGTTCTTCGTCCACACGAATTCACAGTGGACTTCATTCGTGACCTGAATCAGTTTGCACCATTTGGTGAGGGACTTGAATATCCAAACATTTCCATCAAAAACCTGAAAGTTCTGGAAATTAAGGAGATGGGTCAGGAAGCAAAGAAAGGCTCTGGCAAACCTCACATCAAATTCAAAACCAAGTACTTTGATGTCGTTAGCTGGAACGCTGCTCAATCAATTCCAGAAGGATTTTCTGAATCTGGAAAAATTGCAGTTGTGGGAACACCTGAAGAAAATCACTTCCAAGGAAGTAAAACTCTTCAAATCGTTGCCACACCAAACAACATCACTTATTACGAAGAAACTGGAGAATAATCATTCTCCTTTTCTTTTGTCTTGATTTGGAAGGATGGTATTTTTTTTATAATTTTTTTAAAAAAACAAACCGTGAAGTGATTCACAAGAAAGAAGGAAATTAATGAAAAAAACTTTTTAACTCAATTTGGTAAGGAATTAAGAGATTCTAACCAATCAATTATTTCAAAAGAAGTTCTTGAATTCTTACACACCACTTCTTTAACTGGTGAAGATGTGACTCACCTTACTAAAACAATTTCAGAGGTGGGATTTGACAATGAAAACAATATTAGAAAACTTTGTTATCTGATTTCTAATTCTTATTTGCCACTTCAAACAATTGATACAATTTTTGAGGAACTTCGTGATGGACTTTACTTTTACCCTAACTCCAAACATTCAATTGGTATTTTAAGCCATTATTTTGAAAATACAACCTTTGCGAATTTGATTCCAATGTTTGACGATGAGTTGATTGGTGGAGATGAAGACCTAGATTTAATTCTTGCTTTTGATAAATACTATCAAAAGAAGCTGGGAATTCCATTAAAACTTTTGATAATGTTTAAGGAAATTGAGAACTATTCTGATAAAACAATGACTGTAGCTCTATCTCACGCAAACCCATTTGAAGATAGTTTGGGTGACTGGAATGATGTTTACAATCGTAATGAAGAAATCAACAAACTCATTTCTGAAATTCTAAAACTGACTTACCCAGAAGAAGATGAGAAATAAGACTCCTCTTTTTATAATTTACAAAAAAATAAATTTCAGATTTAATTCTGTAGAAAGAAGGTATCAATCTTGAAAAACACAAAAGCATTTAAAATATTTGAATCAGAGTTTAAGAATAAAAATGCAACTTGGTTTTCTGATGAAGCTTTGAATTTCCTCAAAGAAACTCTTCCCTCTCTAACTGTTAAAGAGCAAGAGGATATTTTTATATGTAATCTTAACTGTGAATTTTAAAAAGGGAACTAACAACATTAAAAAAAGTTGTGTCGTTTGATTAGTGAGTCTTATTTTACAGTTCCAATTGTAAATATTTTTTTTGGAATAGCATTAACCACATCTTTTCTTTTGAGGTGAGTTCAAATTCTGAAAATTCAATCACAACTTCCCCTCATTTTTTAAAAGGTACTGTTTATAAAAATCTTTATCCTTTATTTCTTGACAAATTACTAAAAGGTAATAAAGTTGAACTAAACATTTTGGCAGCTCTTGAACGGTTTTACAAAGAGAACTGTGGTATATCACTTGAACTTTTAGTAATGATGAGTCAAATTGAACAGAAAAACAACTACATTAAAAAGTCTAACTCAATACACACCAGTTAGTATTAGTGAAGATGATGAAGAAGAGTGGAATGATGTTTTTCAATCCTCTATTGAAGTAACCAAACAATTTGATGAAATCAGAACTTGGATGATGAATCAAGCTAAAAAAAACAAAGGAGATTAATCATCTCCTTTGTATAATTTACAAAAATAATTGTGACTTAGTATCACACAAGAAAGAAGGAATTTTTATGAAAAAAGCAAATACAATCAACAATATTACTGAACTCTATAAAGAGTTGAAAAATAACAACAAAGTTTGGTTCACAGAAGGAGCCTTAAACTACCTCAGAAATATTCTCCCCCTCTGCAACAACCACAGAATTGGATAAACTCTACTCTGTAATTGTGAAAGAAATGAATTTTAATGAAACTGTTGCAGTGCGAAAACTTTGTCGTTTGATAACTGATGGTTATCTTCCAATTTATCTAGTGGATAGATTGAGAAAACAATTTAACTTTGTGAAGGATTACGAAAAGGCAGAAGGAAAAGGAGATAACCTCTTTCCTCTGATTGCCATTTCAATTTCTGAAGAGAATCGAGACCGCTATGGAAACCCAATTCTTGCCTTTGATAAATTTTACAAAGATAAGTTAGGTATCAAGGTGGGTGTGTTGAATCTCCTTGACCATATTGAAGCAGAAAACAAAAATATTTCTGTTATCAGTTTCAAACAAAACAATCCTAATCAGGATTGGAAAGTAGTTGAACAATCTGCTCAACTCAATCAACTCTTCATCAACAAAATGATGAAGATGATTTATGAAGAAAAATAAGAGATATTTCATCTCTTTTCTTTTTTGACTTTTTTAAAATTTAATGTTATACTTAAATTAAGAAATGGAGGTAGTGAATGAGTATTGTATCAATCAATTCTGAAATTGTTAGAAGAACTTTGGAAAGAAACAGAGTGAAGTATCAGACTGAATACACTATTGAAGGAAATTTGCGATTCGACTTCGCTGTATTTGTTGGAGAGGGGAACTCCTACTCTGAAATTGTTGCAGTGGTGGAGTACGATGGGTCCCAACACTATCAACCACAACCATCAAACTCACTCTTTCAAACTTCTGAAATAGCTGAACGAGATGAACTAAAAAATAAGTGGGCTGACGACAACAACATTCCAATCATCAGAATTCGTGAGTGTGACTATCCCTCCCCCGTTTTACTCACAAACTTCTTGGAAGAAGAATTAATTCCAGCCCTCCCTCAACTTGCCTTTTTGAGCAATTCTAACTCAACCACAAACATTCTTCATAAGAATTTCAGACGACGAATCATCTCTCTGGAACAGTTGCAGAATGAGTACTACTCCATCAAGGAGTTGAGTGAATTGTTAAATTATTCACAATCCTATTTGCTAGACAGAATCAATAACTTCTCTTGGTTTCAAAAATTGGTCAGGTCTAAGTAACCTAGAAATTAAACCTTATTCCCTCCACAAGAAAGATGTCATTCGTGGTCTTAGTTACTTAGGATTCTTAGTCAACCAAGATGGAGATTTGATTGACCAAGTGGACGAGTCCTATTTGGAAGAACTTTCTGAAATAGTTACAGACGAAACTTCCCCCTCTGTAATTCTTCTAGCAAGATACAAGACCGAGCCTGAAACAGGTAAAGGAAAAGAACTTACTCTGAAACAGTTACAGGGGTTGAGTGAAATTGACCTAACTGATATTAGTAAGATAAAGGTGAAAGAATTTAATTCCATTCACTCTTTAGTTCGAGAGGGAATTAAAGATGAGGTGAGTACGATTTACTTAATTGGTACTCTAGACCAATTTGAGAAGGGGATTGTTACTGAAAGTTTTAGTCATAAAGAATTGATATTTGAAGAGAGTTAAGACACAACTCTCTTTTTATAATTTGGAAAAATAAATCGTAACTTTGAAGTTGTAAAGAAAGAAGGAAAATTAAAATGAAAATTTATGAAATTACTGATTTGAAGGAACTGTTGAATGGTGGTGATAAAACTCAAATTGAAGAAGTAACAGTTAATATTGTTAAAACTGTTCGTGCCCTCATAGTGGACTCACACCCCTATATTAAGGAGTTTGGTCTTCTTCTCAATTTTGAGATTGATAAATCTATCTCTGAAACATTTGAGGTTAAAGAAAATGAGACTAAAACCGTTCTCATCAACCCCAAAAATCTCGTCTACAAAGAAGATGAAACCCTCAATACTTTTTCTGATTTGAAAGCACCTCTTACTAAAACAATTACAGAATTGTTGGTGAAAAGTTTGGATACAGAAATGCCAAAATCTTCAACTCCGATTGAACTCAAACAAAATATTTGGTATGGAGAATTGTTTGTTTTAGATGGACGTTCAGAAATCAAATCTAGTTTGATGAAGAAATTCAATCAACAATCTGACCACCTAAAGTATCACTTCTTGGTTGGATTATTTGACCGTTTTGAGTTTAATAAAGACTCAAAGGAAAGATTTTCTAAATTGGACCAGTTACTTGATGAAGGTGTGTTTCCTATGGAGGCAATTGTTGATTTTATGAAGGTTTGTCACTATCCTAAAAACAATCCCCTCCCAGTTCCAAACAATCTTTTCAGAAACAAGAAAACAGAAAATGGTATAACTCAAGTTGAGGTAGAACCAATTCTTAGGGTTTTAGCAGACTATTCTATGATTCAACAGGTTTTCAAAAATGAAATTTAACTAAAATAAAAGGGAGATAATTTTATCTCTCTTTTTCTTATAATTTAAAAAAATAAAAAAGTGACTATTAGTCACAAAGAAAGAAGGAAAATTATGACACTTTATGAATTTGAAGATTTGAGAAAATTGTTGAAAGAGGGTAATGAAACCCAAATTGAAGAAGCAACAATTAACATTACAAAAACTGTTCGTGCCTTCGTGGCAGATACCAATCCCTTCCTGAAGGAATTTGGACTTCACATTGCTTTTGAAGTAGATAACTCTATCTCTATACCATTTGCAGTAAAGGGGGATAACACAACAACCATTCTTGTCAATCCAACTCATCTTGCTTATGGAGAAAAGGAACACTGGAATACTGTTGATGATTTGGAACTTCCCCTTGCTAAAGCAATTGCAGAATTGTTGGTTACTTATTCTTCTACAATTAAGAAGGATAAATCTGGTACGTGGAAAAACTCAAATCCAATATCCTTGAATTTGGAAACCTTGAAAGCTACAACTCCGGTTGAGTTTAGTTTGAAAGATTTTTACATAGAGATGTTCGCTCAAGATGCAAAACGTGAAATCAAGAGTGGGTTGATTAAAAAACTTAATCAACAAAGTGACTACTTGAAGTACTGTTTTCTGACAGAACTTTTTTACTACGTTCCATTTGATACGGAAGACAAATTCTACAAATTGAATCAGTTGACTAGTGAAATTAATTTTCCTATTGAGGCAATTAAGGATTTCAATAACATTCCAGAAGAACACAAACCTGAAGTTCCTGTTATTTATACAGGCAAAAAGTTTTCTGATGGGAGTAAGGAAATTATTAGTCCAATTGAGAAAATGAAGGATAAATATTCAATAATTGAAATGGCATTCAAATAAAAAAGAGAGATAAATTATCTATCTTTTTCTGTTACAGTTTCAGTTCCAGAACACCATCCAATTTAAAGTGGTGAGGGTTTCCATAAACATCTTCATCACGATAGACTGGAATGTATTTTGGAAAGGCACGTTGAAATCCAGGCAAACCAAATTGGTCACGACCAACTTTGTTCAAAATGTCAAAGAATTCAATATTCCCCCCTCTTAATTTGTAAGAGGCTCGGTCTCTCTTGCTGTTAAAAATCCAGTCAAGGTAAGCCGCAACTGCTTGAGACCGACTGACACCAGCGTCACAATGAACCAAAATTGCGTCCACATCTTGGTACTCTTGAACAAATTGAATGATTTGTTCAGCCATTGTTTCAGAAAAAACAATTAGTGGAACATCAGTTTTTCCTTTTAATTCTTCTACTCCACCATTAGCTTCTACCCAAGACGGCTCAATATCAGCAAACTGTAAAGTCAGTGAACCTTTCAGGTGTTCCGTCTCTGTAAATGTTATAGGAGAGGGGGTTGAACGAATGGAGATAACGATATACTTTCCTTTCAAAAATGTATTTTCAAAGTGCATTTTGTAAAATGCTTGCTCTGCGTTACAAATTTCAATTTTCATAACATCCTTCTTTCTTTTTTTAGTTTTTTTCTAAATTATAAAATGAAAAGTTACAGGTATAAAAAAAGTATTAAAAAAATGTAATGAAAAAAATTTGATTTCTAAAAACAAAAAGATGTATAATAAGTTGGAAGTAAATTGTAGTTAAAAGATTTACTATTCTATATAATAAAAATGAAGGAAAAATTTTTTAAGAGGAGATACATCTTGAATAAATCTAAATTAGTAAAACAACTTTCTAGTTCAATGGTCATTGCAGTGACACTTTTGGGTGCAACTGGTAATCTTCCTGTGGCTATTAATCAGCTTTCTGCTAAAACAGTTTCAGCGGAATCTGCCAAACGGAAAGAAATTCGGCAACAATATGAAGCTGCTAAAGCTGAGTATGACAAGAAAATGGCTGAACACGAGAAGAAAGTAAAAGAGATTACTGCTGAGAATGCAAAGATTGCTGAAAATAACAAGAAGTTACAAGAGGCTTACAATGCAGCTCTGGCTACAACTCAGGAATTTAACAATCACCTGAAAACTGAAAAGGAAAAGGCAAAGGCTGAGTTTCCAAACAAGCCCATCACTGAAACTGCTAAAGAAGTGAAGGTTGACCCAACATCTATCAAATCTTATCAAGATTACAAAAAGGCAGTTGAGGCTCTGAAAGTTCAAAACCAAAAGGCGATTGATGCCTTCCGTAAAGCAGCTATTCTTGAAGATAAAGCAATTTCTGATGCTCAAGAATATAATGCACAAGTTCACAAACGGAATCAAGAGGGACAAGCAAGAGTTGACGCTGAAAACAAAGCTGGTCAAGCGGCAGTTGATAAGAAAAACCGTGAAGGTCAGGCTAAAGTTGATGCTCAAAATGCTGAAATTAATGCCTATAATGAACAAGCAACTCGATTCAATCAAGCTGAACAAGTACGATTTGAAGAAGAAAAGGCTGAAGCAGATGCAAATACTCAAAAAGAAGGGTATGCAAGTCAAACTGTTGTGAAACACCTTCTGTTTGGTAAGGAAAACACAACTAAAGCTCGCCTTGTAAGTGTAACTGGTGTAAACTATGCTTCGATTTCTAAGGTGGAAGCCCTACCTGGTGACTGGACAGCTTGGTTGCGACAAGATTGGTCAAATCTTTTAACTACAAATGTAAACGAAGCAAGAAAGCCTAGTGGTCAAACTTATGGACAAATTCCTGCAAATGGTAAAGCAGTGGCACGTTATGAAGGTTTAGATGCAAGTTATGATGGACGTAAAATTGTGGCTGCTGAGTTCATCTATCGTCCTAAAAACAACAAAGCAGTTAATGCCTTCTTTGATGCCAACCCAGCAAAAACTATCTCTATTGGTAATTGGAAAACCAATGAAGATGTAGAAGTAGATATGGAAATTCGCTTTTATGATGAGAAAGGTAACGAAGTTCTTCCAACTGAAGACAAACCATTTGTTTACTCAGTTGCGTCAATGAACTCTTATGGTGAAGGTTCAGGACACATTGAATTTGTTCGTCTTCCTTCAGATAACAGTAGCCGATTCATTCCAATTAATGGTTCTTATGTAGAACAAACTGGTAAGATGCTTTATGCTAAAAAACCTTTGGATGGTGGTAATGTTGGAAATTGGGACTATTATGGTAGTCCACTCTTCTACAAGGGTGCAGGTATTGTCTTAGATGATAACAAAGTTGCAACTGACAAACGTATCAGATTCTCCTTTGGTGTTATGATGAATGGTCAGAACGGAACTCCATCTGAGTGGTTTGCTTTCAATACTGACTTTGCGACATCAGTTGTAACTCCACCTCAAAGACGTGAATTGAAAGAAAATGTAAGTTACACTCCAGAAACTTACACACCAAAAACATTCACACCTGAAAAGGAAAAAGAGGTACCAACTGCAAAAGCAAGTCTCACTCTTTCTACAATTAATGCAGCACCAGAAGTGAAACCAACTCCAGAAAAGGAACTCCCTACCCCTCCAACAGCTCCAGAAGAGCCTAACGAAGATGTAGATGATGAAGAACTTTACACAACTAACTGGGTTGATGATTCTGAACAAGCAAACAAACTGAAAGATTCTGTGACTGGTGAAAAACCACTTGAAGCTGGAACAATCGAAAACTGGAACTTTGTTCGTACTGATGTTTCACAAGATGGTTACACAATCACTCACGTCTTCACTCAACCACCTAAAGAAGAAGTAAAAGTAAAAACTCGTCACATTGACATTGACACGAAAGTGGTAATGCGTGAAGATGAGGGAACTACTGGTTCAACTTACTTTGAAAATTACAAGTTTGTGAAGACAGAAAAGGAAGACAATGGTGATACAAATCACTACTACCGCAAGAACAAGACTCGTCACGTCACCATTGAAAATGGTAAAGAGAAAATTCTTCGTGAAGAGGAAGGTGAAAAACCTAAGAGCAGTTTTGAAGGTTACGCCTACGAGAAAACAATTGTAGAAGAAAATGGAGACATTAAACACTTCTATGTTGTACCACCAAAACCAGTTGAAATTCCAAAAATTCCAGAACCAAAGACACCAGTTCAAACAGGTGCAGGTGCAGGTAAGTTTGTACTTCCAGTGGTTGGAGTAATTGGTTTGAGTGGTTTAGTTAGTGGACTTGCTTGGTTCAAATCTAAACGTAAAAAATAACAAAAAGAAAAGACCTAATTAATAGGTCTTTTTCTGTATCTAATCAAGTTTCCAATCTCCAGAAATAATGGATTTCATTAGTGACTCAATTTTCACTAATAATTTTGTTAAACCCTTGTCTTTCTCAGAACCCTTTTCTACGTTTTGAAAACGAATGTCGTAAGTCAACATTAATTTTAGAGTGCTATGTTTACTGTACTTGGCACTCTGAATTATCATTAAACTGTGTTCTGCCAGCAAACTGATGATAATGACACAATACAAAACGTATCCATACATTGTTACATTCTTCCAATTGAAATACATTAATACTAATGCACCAATCAAAATTAAATTCAAAATAATTCGTGAAAAGAGCCAAGAAGTTCTCCAGCCAGCTCGTGATGTTGTGTTATTTGCCATCTCAACATCTTTTTCCAGTTGACTTTTTTCTGACAGGTCAATAATGTCACCAGTTCCGTTTTCCTTAAAGAACTCTGCAAAGCCTTTTTCACGTAAGGTGTTCTTTGTTAACTTGTAGAGAGCACGATTTCTCGCAACCACAAAGATAATTCCCACCCAGAATGGATATTGTGGAAATGTGTGGTTTAAAATCAACAGAACTGTAACAATTGGAGCAAGGGAAATCACTTCACCAATCCAAAGTTCTATGTCCCGATTTGTAACAAAAATTTTCATAAATTTTATACCTTCTTTCTGTAACTGTTTCAGCTACCTATTTTTAAAAATTATAATTTGCATTCACTAAGCTTTCCAGTCTTTCTTTAACAATAAAAGAACAACCTAGTTAGGTCGCTCTTCTATTTATATAGTGAGTGTTTTATCCTGGTTGTCAGGCTCGTTACCCATCTTGATAACTAAAATGTTACAGACATTCTTCTACTAGCTGTATTAGTCAAGCATCATCTCTGCTTTGGAGTTCACTACCCATCTTGATAGTTTTAAGTTATGGAATTATACCTGTTCCATACCCAGTACAACTTTAAAGTGTCTCCACACTCAAGATATTTCTATCCTCACTAATATTATACAACAAAAAAAGGATGTGATGTAAGTAATCAGTGTAATTTTTTTCAAAATTTCAAAAACACTGGATGAATTCAATTCTGAACCAGTTAAAGGAGTTTCACTAAATTTCACCTTTAACAATATAAGAATTCTCCAAATTCTAAACCACCTAAATTTTCCTCCCCTTCTGAAACTATTACAGAAATACACCCACTCTGGACTATTTACAGAGGAGACAGTTACAGTGCTGGAAGAGTTACAGAAGGAAATCAAATTTAGGTTGAAGTAGATGTCACTTGAAATTATCTTACCAAATTTTTGAAAAAGAAAAAGACTAAGTACAACTTAGTCTTTCTTTTATAATTACAGAAATAAATACTGGACTGAAACAGTTCCAGAGAAAGAAGGAAAACAATTATGATTACAAGCAAAACAGGAACTCGTCCTACAATTGTTACAGTTGTGGCAGAAGTTTCTAAATTAGTTAAAGACAAGGAGTATCTTAATACTCTCAACCAAGAAGTGGTTGAATATTTTATCAACTACATTTCAAATCACTATAAGTATTCCAATTCAAAGGGGAAATTTGCAGAATATGAATTCCCTAAAATTCCATTCTATTATCACCTTGATGATAAAAAGTTGGTTTTGAAAGGGGTACCCAATAGAACTATTTTTATTGGAGAATTGCAAACAGCTCGTTACAAACGAAATCGTTATATTGATGAGGGAATTGATATTATTCGATACCAAGGATTTAAGTATCGTGTGAACATCTTGGGACAATTCTTCCGTCCTCGTATCAAAGAACTTGTTTCCAAGTGGGGAAAAGAAGTTATTCTTGATGAAAAGTTTTTGGTGAATAGTGAAAAAGCTGCACCTTATGAATTCACTAAAGGTGATATTTCTTTAGATTTGTTCAGTGAAGAAGTCAAAAAGAGTTATCTGAATAAGAATTTAAACTTTTCATTCGGAAGTCACTTTTCTTTCTTTGAGAAGGATGGAAGTCTTCAAAAAGGATTTGATTCTTATCAAGAATTGGTTAATGAACTTCGAAATAATTCTTATTCTAAGTATCTTGAACTGGAGACTTTATATCTCAAAGATGACAGAAGTGTTTTTTTGGAAAAGGTAAAGAACAAAACTTTGTCATCTGAATATACTGTCAGCATTTTGAACAAACGTTTAAGTGCTGCTAAAGATTCAGATTTAGAAAAAGAAGTTTACTTATTTAGTCTAATTCTTCCTAAAATAAATAAAGCCTCTGATTACACGGCTGTTAAATTGGTTTCTGATGATTCACGTCAACTTATTTTTGATACAATGATTACTAACCCCTACCAAAAAGATAGAGCAAAAGAATTGCTAAATTATACCGCTCCAATTTGGAAGGAAAAATTTAAAGATACGTGGGAGTTACTCAACTTTTCTGAAGTTATTACAGAGAAACCAATCAAGTTGAATCAAGAAACTCTTTGGAATTATTCTAGGTATCTTGAATTTGGTGAGAATGGTTCGTCTTTCACAAATAGAAAGGCACACACCTTCTCTCAAACAAAAACAGATTTTACTGTTGACGTTGAAGACCTACCACATTACTTGTTTTATGATACAACTGAAAAAGTTGGTAAAAAATTACTTGGTCTGAGTGAATTTATTTCTAATCAGGTAAGTAAAATCATCATCTCTCCTGAAAAAATTACAGCACTGACTTCCATTCTGGAACTAATGCAGAATGGGGTGTTGCAGTTCAATGGAGACAAAGATGAGTACAATTCACGATATATCTTCTTGTATAAATTACTAGAAAAAGTAAAGGAGCAATCTTAATTGCTCTTTTTATAATTTAGAAAATATTGTAACTGAAAAAGTTACTAGAAAGAAGGAATGATGATTTGATTACAAATCAAACAAATCAAGTAGATACATTTTTGTCTGAATTTTTGAGTGACATCAAAGACCCAGAAAATTTTGAAGTAATTGAACATCCAGAGAGAAAGAGTCTTGATTATACAGTTATTTATTCATTTGGGCAACGAAAAGTGTTTTTTTCATTTCAGAGTCATTTGTAGATAATCATCCAATACTTGAAGAGATTTTTTTCAAAAACCCAATTGTTTTTTTGAATTTTCTGAATATTTCACCAAAGACTCAAATTCACAAGAAATTTCTGAATCAGAAGTGATTGAATTTATTAAAAAAACAATTAATAGAATCAGAACATCTCAATAAATTTATGACAACAAGAATTGACTCAATCTATTTTTGAAAAATGGTTATCAAAACAAAAATTTTTAAAGAATGTGTTGTTGGCTAAAAAAATATTCAAGTGACAAAAACAATTGGGGGATTCTATTCTTAAGAAAAATTTCACTTCTAAATCTTTTGTTGGTAACTGAAGAAAAATAAGTGGCTTGTCTCAAAAAGGTTGGAAAAAAATTAAAAGAGTGGTGTAAATAAGTTGACTGACGATTTTTTTATCTTCTGATACTTTACCTGAAATCACTGATAAACTTTTAAATTCTCTTCAACTTTATTTGTCAGACATAATCTCCTACAAATCTTTAGTAAGATATTATCTTACTTTTGATGAGGTATTTCCAACACCCCAACATTTTTGTGATTCAACAATCATTGTAAAAATGCTTCAATCAGTTTATGAAAAGTTTGGTTCATTTCTTGATATTGAAACGTGTAAAAATCATTACCTTTCAACTATTTTTGAAGTTTTTTTATCAATAGTTGATGAAACGTTATTTTTCAAGTGAGGGGTTGACTGTTTGGTTGAATCAAAAATTACAATATCTTGATGATGGGATTTTACATTACAAGAATGAAGTTGAACGTGATAAGTTCATCAAAACAACTTTACATTCATTTTATGAAAATGTGAATATCAACACAAGTGAAGATTTTAAAATTGATTTATCCCCAAGAGCGTTTTTCTATTTCTTTAAAGGTCTTGATGAAATTGATTCTCAACCAACAACAAAGAATTCAATCAGTCTCACCTTAGACAAAGTAAGAATTCATCAAATTTTAAGTTACTTAAATCTCCCACCTCTCCTGCAACTGTTACAGAAAAATATCCATTCTGAACTATTTAGAGAAGAGACGGAAAAGGAACTGGAATTGCTTCAGAAGAAGATTGAAATGAAAGTACGATAAAATGAAATGTGTCACTGAAATAACAGGAAAAGAGAAAAGGGTTAAGTAAAAACTTGGTCCTTTCTTTTATAATTTAGAAAAATAAATTGTGGTAAAGGATACCACATAGAAAGAAGGAAAATTTTTGATTACAAATTCTTTTGATTTGAATGAGGAACAATTTTATCAACTTCCTCTGAATGAACGCAAATTACACCTCCTCTCTAAAATAGTTACAGAGGGAGGGTTGGACAATAAACTTAAATCTATGAGAGCTAAAAATTTCTGAGTATAAAGAATTGGTATCTATTTTTGGAGTTGGACTCTCAAATAACAGAACTTATTCAAACGATTCAGAAGAAGAAATTCTCTAATGGATTCTATTTTGATGTTGATGATTACCGATTTTTAAGTAGTGATGGTAAAACTATCTTAAAAGAAATTAAGTCATTTTTTAGTGATACTTTGGTTTGGAATATCACCAAATCACAGTTTGAGTTAATCTATAGTTCAACATCTAGTTTTCTTGAAGAACGATACCTGATAATTAGTTCTTTTGAATTGGATAAAACTGAATTTTGTGAGTTACTTGAATTTTTAGTGGGTGACATTTCACTAGATAACTGTTATCAAAAGTTTGATGGTTCTATTTTAAAACATATCAAAAAACGATTGATAACTGGTTACAAGGATAAAGACTTTAATTGTCAATATCTCAATTACACAGTTCAAACACCTGAAGAATGTTTGGTTGAATTAACAAATCAAATTGAAACCGACTTCAAACGATATTCTAACATCGACTTTGATTTATTTGTTAACAAACAAACCCCTATTCCAATGGTGAAGGTTGTGATTCCAATTCTTAAAGAAAGATTTGAAACAGATAAAAGCACCATCCCATTTGTATTTTACTGTTCTCACGAAACAATTGAACTCTTTTGTGACCCAGGAAAGATGAATTACAAGGAACGTTTTGATTTAGTAATCGAAGTTCTTCAAAAAAATCTACAAACAGAAGGATTTGACAAAGTTAAATGTGAAAAGTTTTTCAAGTTGTTATTTATCTCCCCAAAAGATATTTTTAACTATTTATTGGATGATAAAAAATTACAGGAATATCTAAAGTGGGTTGTGAAACGAGATGTTAACATTCTTAACAACAAAACACAACCACCTTATCCTGAAACAATTTCAGATAAAGAGGCAAGTGATTTTGATAAGTTGTTAATTTTGATGAATCTGTTTAATATTAAACTACAAGACCTTTCAATCTTTAAGAGGATTTCAAGTGATGTATTTAATGACTTTTCAGAAAAAATCACCATCTCACTGGTTTTATTTTCAGGTGTAGAAGACAGTCGTATGAAAAGGTACTCAATTTTTGGTAGTATTCAATTATTGGCTGGATTGTTTTCAAACATAATGATTGATTTTGATATTTACTTCACAGAAAGAAACCCCACTTCTATCAAGAAATTCTTTAATGACACCCTTTTAAAAACATATTGGGATTTCACTAAAGATGTTAAGTGGATTCAGGATACCAAAAAGGAGTCTGGAATTATCAACCTTAATTTCAATATCAAACATAGTTTTGAAAGTAAAAAGGAGATTGAGGAACTTGAACACACCCTTTCTAAATTTGATAAAGTAACGAATCTTTCCCTTCCTGTAACTGTTACAGTGAGTTATAAACCACAAGTAGTTATGAAGGCAAAATCTGAGTGTCAGAAATTTGATAAAATTTCAGATTACTTTAACGGTTATCATTATGAAAATACAGCAACCATTAATACAATTTTTTGTGGCTGATTTGCTAGAAAGGAATTGAAATGATTGGAAGTAATTGTGAATGTTCATACAGTCAAAATTTTAGAAAAAGACTGTTAGACTTTATCAAAAAAATAAACCTTTAATTTTAAAGGAGTTAGAAGAAATTCTTTTTAATGAAAATCAAGAGTTGATTAAGAGTTGTTTAGAACGTATTGAGTCTTATAAAAGTATCTCCAAAGATACAGATGAGGAGATTAATCAGAAGATTCAAGAGCGACTAACCTCTTACTTGGAATTAGAACCCTTCGAATTTGACTCAGAAACAATTTTTAACTTAATTGTTTGGAAGGGGTTCCTTTCTTATTTGAGTGAATTTAAAAATATTTATCTTACTGATAAAGACGGAAAGTTCCACCTTGGTTCTCAAAGCTATCAGCCAGAAAACATTCTGAAAATTTTGGACACTTCAAAGGAAGATGATGGTGAAGGATATAAAGAAGCCATTCGTTTAATTGTTACTCAATATCTTCGTAGTAAAAACTCTAAAGAAGAAATTCTGGAGATTTTTTATCAGTTAGTTGTTGATGAGATTAAAAGGCAGTTAGTTTCTGTCCCAACTTCAAATTTGATTTGTTTTGTTGGTTACTATTTAAGACGAGATAAATTGGTTGGTTTACTAACAACTCCTCAACTGGAACAGTTACAGAGGGAGGTTGTAAGTTTGTCACCATTTGAATTTTCTTTTAATAACTCCTGTACCAAAGATTCAGCAGAAGAATTTTTAGAACGGGAATTGAAGAAAAGAAAAAAGGAAGAATTTTAATCTTCCTTTTTATTTTGTTTTCGTGACTGAAGTTCTTTTGCGATTTGTCTGAATAGAATAAAGTCTTTAAAGGTTTTTGCAGTAAATGCAAGTTCATCTTCAGTATATTCTTTATCTAACAATTCAAAATAAAATTGTTTTAATTGATTATCAGATAAGGAATGAAGAGATAGCAAACCTTTTTCACTAAGTTCTTTCAATTCAACAAGAGTTGAAATTTTTTTCCAACTAATATTAATTGATTTTTTTGATTAAGTTAGAAATAATATTAGCGATATATTTCACAACTTCCTCCACTGAAACTATTTCAGAGAGGTACTGTATCAACAGTTCAACAAAATCATCCTCAAAATTTCTATACTCATTATAAGTTACTACCAATTGTAAATGTTTATTGACGTTCAAATTTGGTAGTGGAGATATTGTTTTGATTTCATTCTCAATAAACAATAATACTGGAATGGTGTGGAAGAGTGGGATTTTAACCAAACTGAGAAATTTTTTATCAATTGGTTTCTTGTTCCAATACTCTACTTTGTAAACTTCCACAAGTCGTTCAACATTATTTTTGAAATGTTCAGATTCCAATTGAGAACTCAACTTATGTTCAAAATAATCTTTTACAATTCTCTCAAGTTCTTCTTCAGTTAAAGAAGTAAGTTTTTGGAGGAATGGTGATAGTGATTGTTCTGAATTTTCTTTTGTAATCATATAAATTCCTTTCTTCTTGGAAACTAATTTATCTTAATAAATCAATTTCTTTTTCATAAGCTAATTTATCTAAATGAATCAATTTCTCAATATCATTTACACCATAATAATCTTTCATTATAGTTGAGAGACCTTCAAACAAGTCTATAAATTCATCAATACTTTTATCTGTCTCTGGATTGTTTGAAATGTAAATCATTAGTACATCTTCAAGTAAAGATTTGTAACTTAAAAGAAACCAATAAGATTTGAGTCCTTCTCTTCTTTCGTACCTAACACTATCAATTTCTAAAGTTGGTGATTTTGTTAACTTAGTTTGAATCAAAGAACTCAACAAGGTTTGAAAGTGAACTCTAACCGTTTTATTGACACCATTACTTTCATCAAGTGAAAATCTAGTTGTCGCACCTTGAGTGTTCTTTTCCAAGAAATTAAGAATATATTTAATTCTATCTTTCATTTCTTGAGTAGCTTCTTTATCAGTAACAGAATAGTAGCCACAATAAAGTTGCAAATCTACAAAATCAACTACAACTTGATATTTTTTAAAAAGTTTAACAAAGAACTCTTGAACCAACTTATCTTTAGGATTGTTCAAAGAACTCAACAAATGCTCTTGGTATCTTTACTCCCTCATCTGTAACAAATGCAGGCTGGTAAATCTTCTTAATGAGTTCTTTGGTGAAACCAGGTTGTGTCTTGAAGTACTTATTTTCAAAAAGAAAATGAAGAAGAACTTTATCCAATTTTTGTTTTGGAATGATACTTAACCAGTCAAAAATTTCATCATCAGCAGCAGACAATATCTGAATCTGTTTCAGAAATGTATTCTTTGACAACAATTGAGTTACATCTGGAAATACAATTCTAGAGTATTTGTTTTCAACTGACAAAGTAATCAATTTCTCAAGTTCCCTTTTATAGAGCCACTCAAAGATTCTGTCATATTCATCACTAGAATGATAAATTTGATTTACATTAATATGTTGAATAGTATCTAGAAAATTTGGAAACCGTTTTACCATTGTATGATAACGTCCTTCAACATAAACTTCACGATATTTATTGTTTGCAGACCAAAAGTCTGGATGAAATATTGAAAAGATATAAGTTTTCTCATCACTTGATTTATCTTGAAAAATATGTCCAAAAAGGAGTTCTTAAGTCAATAAAATCATATTGATTAATTTTACTAAAATCACTAAAATTTTGAACTGAAAGATTCTTTTTCAATGTCAAGAAGCTCCTTTTGAAAAACCTCAATAGCTTCTTCAAAGGTCCAATTATATCTCATTCCAAAACAATTGGAAACAGGAATATATTGGTTAATAGGAAATCTTCCCTTATCAAAATCTTTCACCAAAACAATCTTCAGATTCTTACAGTCAAAGTAAACATTAGATTCCTTGTAAATTTTACCCTTCTCACTAAGTTCAAGGCTCTTCTGAAATTGTTCCAGGGTAAGACCATCAAACTCAAAATCATTAGGACTTAAATTTACAAGAAGATTGTGGAATCTTAAACTCACAAAAGACCATAAGTCACGTGGTTTGTTTGTAATCATAAATTCCTTCTTTCTATGTGGTTTTCTACCACAATTTATTTTTCTAAATTATAAAAAGATGATTCGTGAGAACCATCTTTTAAACTTGTTAATTAAGGGAGATAACCTTTCCTTTTTCAAAAGGGGAAGTTTCACAAACTTTCAAAACTTGTTCATAAATTTCATCAGAATATTTGTACTTCGTCAATTGAAGTTTCTTTGTGAATTCCACAAAATCCTTCAGAGAAAAGTTGTGAGTAAGGTATTCTTCCAAAGCATATTTATCTGAAACAATTCCAGATTGAATCACTTCCACCACTTCATCAAATTCAGAAAGGGTGAAATGTTTGTGTTTCTTAATTGGAATACTTTGAAGGGTAACTTTTTCTTTGGTGAAAGTTACACCAAACAAATCTTCCACCTTCTTTAGTTGTTTTTCATTCATTACAGAAGTGAAAATAAGAAGTGGAATTGGGTATTGTTCAAACTTCACTTTCAAACCAAATACATCTTCAGACTCTTCTTTGGTCAAGAAAAGGATTTGTTCTAATTTGGCTGTTGGATACTGTTGAAGTTTTTGCTCAACAATTTTCAACAACTTGTCAATGTCCAAAAATCCTTCTTTTTGAAGGTAAGAGATGATTTGTTCATTAGGAAAGAATGTTGGATAAAATGTTGGAATCTTTGCTTCTTCAGTAAAGAGTAAGTTTAACAATTCTTCCCCCACTGGAATAAATCGAGGAGGAATGTAATCTTTTTTGGTCTTATTAGACTTCAATACTTCTGCAACAAATCCAGTAGGGTCTTGCCTTAGCTGTAACAATTCCAGATACTTTTTTTTGAATGGAACCACATTCAGTTCCACAAATTCAGTAACTTTAGCTTTGAGCAACTCATCAAACTGTTGTTCATTAACAATATTTTTTTAAAAAAATCATTTTTTTCCTTCTTTCTTTTTTTGATTTTATAAATTATAAAATTAGCTCCAGTAAAAATATAATTTCAAAAAAATAAGTGATAAAAATCACTAGAAAGAAGGGAACCATTGATAGATTTAAAGAAAAAAACTAAAGGGAGATTTTTATAGTCTTCCTATTGAGGTACGATATACTCAACTTCTCTCTGAAATTGTTGCAGATGAGGAAGGATTGTATCACTCTGTCAAGAAGTTTGTTAAAAAAAGTATATTGATATTCACAATGACTTTTTTATCAAACTGGATTTTGATAATTCTATTGAACAAATTTGTGAGTTATATAGTCAGGATTTAACAAATGAAGACTATAGAGACGCCGTTTTTCATAATGATTTTTTACCATCAGGGGAAACTTTTCCAAATGTTATCTCAGATAAAATCTTCAAAACCTTTTCAGTCTGGACGGGAGATGATTGGGAAGAATCTCATCTTTATTATGACTTAACTTTAAAGGAGTTTGGATTGATACCAAATTACTTGTCTGAGAACTACTTTCAGAACAGAATTTTCTTTAGGGAAATTTTCACCACCATTTTCAGTCCACAAACCATCATCACCCTCCTGAAATTTTTTAAGAAGAGGGCAACTCTGGAACAGTTGATAGAGGCAGTTCAATCTGATATTGTTACAGAAGTGAAAGAAAATTTAGTGGAAGAATTTGTTGGCTTTGTAGAATATAAAGATGAAAAAGGTAACTCCAAATATTATCTTTCAGATATTCCTTTTGGTTTATATACAAAAGAAGAATATTTTGAGTGGTTCATTAAAGTTGATTTTGATTGGGAAATACTTAACTATGAAACATTTAAAGATTATCCTGGAGTAAGTTATATTCAAGAGTTTTTAGACTACAAGTCAGAAAAATTCAACTGGAAATTTGCTAACAAAATACTGTGTAATGAAGACCAGTCAGTGTTTCATTTATTCTTACCTAAAAAGTCTAGTAAAAAAGTAAGACTGGACTTTATTGTGGAGCTTTTAAGACATTGGAACAAGGATGGTTTGAAAGAGTTTGAACCACACATTTGGTGTTCAAGAATCACATCACTTTGTGAAGAAGAGTTTGATATTTCTTATGGGGAACTTTTTGACGAACTTCAGAAATTTAATCCTAGTAAGTTTGAAAACTTTATCAATAAGTTGTTGGGAGAAGACAAGATTGTCTGTTCCAGAAAGAAAACATTACAATCTGTAAAATATCTTTTTGAAGATGGTATTAACTATCACTACTTATTAAAACGTTTCAAATCAAGAGATAATGTTAAAGTTGAAGAACTAATCTTACCTGTTCAGCTTTATTCAAGTTTAGTAACAACTAGTTTGACAAAGTTTCTATTTAATCTTAATTCAAATCTGAAAATCAAGTTACTATTTTACAATTTGAAAGACCAAAGAGATAAAAAGGAATTCTACCATTCTGTAATTGATACAGTTCACGACGTAGTTACAGAGTGCTCACAATTAACTCAAGAATCTTCTCAACTGGTACTTCAAATTCCAAAATTAGAAGACTCAGAAATTGACATTAATGGGTTGAATCAGTTGGTTCAAACCATCTCTGAATCAGTTGCAGTAGAGGAAGTTCCAACTGAAACAGTTATAGGGGGGAATCAAACAAACCTAAACAAATTACATAATCAAATTCTTTCTCACGAATCAAACATCTACAATTCCTCAAGTGAGACAAAACGAATGGTAGATGATTTGTTGTAGAAGAATAACAAAAAAGGTAGATTAGTTTTCTACCTTTTCTTTTTGTGTTTTAATTTGTTGGAGAAACAATTCTTCAACAAGATTTGCAGATAAACCTTGTTCAAACGGTTTCGCTAACAAAACTTGCGTTTGAAAATCCATTTATTCCATTTTCCTTTCTTTATTTATTGTTCACCATATTAACATATCTGTTGTAGATTGATGAATTGAGAACATCAACTGTGTGAAGTGATTCATCGTGAAGAATAAGGTCAACATTAATCAAGTCACTTTGGTTGAGGTCGGATAAGTTTATGTTTAAAACAGTTACTTTCTTATTTGGATATAGATAAGAAAATAATTTACTCATTTCAAACTTGAAAGTTTCAAATTCTTTTTGTGATGAGTTATTGTTCACCACTGTAACAGTTACAGTGATGGGGTTGCAAGTTTCTTTCAACTTGTAACGTAACAGTAAATTCAAATCCTTGCAAATTTGAGCTTTAATGTCACTGTAAGAATCGGCTTCATAAATTAGGTTTACAGAAACCTCTTTATGAAACTTAGATGAATTGATGATTTGGTCTAACAAATCACTATCTGCATAAATATGACTATTAGTCGTGTTGTTTAAGCAGTCCTTGTTGAAAAACAAATCAAGATTTACCTTCTCCTCAATCAAGTTTTCCTTGAAAAAGTCAGAGTGTTTAATGAGAAAATCGTCATCCAATAACTTGTTATAAACGATTGTCATTAACTGTTCATTTTCTGAAACAGAACTCAACATTTTTTGAAGAGAATGTTTTTTGATAATTGCCAGTGCAGCAATTTTAGGTTCCACGTCTGGAAAAATTACAGAGAGGACTTCTTCAGTTCCCAATCCCAATTCCTTTTTAATTGTGGAAACTAGATAGATTTTCTTATTGTCTCTTAAGAAACTTAAAAATTTCTTATTTGACTTGTTTGTAACTCCTAAAAGGTACAAACCAATTTGGGACTGAAAGAATTCTTGACGTAAATCCTCATTCTTGTAGTTCAAAATTTCCTTCACATATTGAATGGCTGGTGTCATCCTAACACCTTCAAATTCCTTACCACAATATTCAAGTTCTTCAAAGAATTCTTTGGAGTTTAAAAATATCAAAAGTATTCTTTTTTTACTAAATATACTATGAGGGCAATACATAAAAAGATTTTTTTGAAAATCCTTATCATTTTCTGAAAGTTCCCAGACAAATTTCTGGAACTGTTCCAGAATGTAATTGGTTGTCAACTCAACCATTTCAGACTTGGAAATGAATCCAAAAATGTATTTGAGAATGACTTTTCCAAAAACCTCTTCACCAACCAAACCATCTACCACTTTAAAAAGTAAAATTGTGTTCTTAAAGTAAATTGAACGGTCAAATGGTCTTCCAGCCCAAACAATTTCTTTGGTATCAAAATCATAAAAGACATTTGATAGAGAAACAAAGATGTTTTCAACCTCCCAAACCAACTGTTGATTTTGGTGAAGCTCTGAAATTGAACTGATGTGAGTTTTCTTTACACGTTCATTAAAGAAAACCACCTCTTTTTTATCATCTAACAATTCAGATTGAGAATTGTTAAAGTCAAGGTATCTCAAGTCAAATTGACTTAATTTTTTCTCAACAAATTTTTCCACTGAATCTGTAAATGTTTCAGAGGTGAAAATTTCTTGTGCTTTACTCGTGTATTTAACAAAGTAATTTCCTTGTGTGTTGTTAATCATAATTTCCTTCTTTCTGCCTAATGAAAGGCTTATATTTTATTTTAATTATAAAAAGAGCAACTAATTTAGTTGCTCTTTACTTGTAATCTTATTAGAGAAACAATATGAGAAAAACTCACTACTTGCTGGAAAAATAATTGTCTGACTTTTCACTCGTAATCAATCTTACCCTTCTTTCTAGTAACTTCTTAGTTACAATATTTTTTCTAAATTATAAAAAGGACTGACAAATCATCAATCCTTTTATTTTATATTTTAATACCAACCACGAACATACCAATTTACACCAGCAAAGGAACCATAACGGTCTCGAACGTAGTTATACATCCAAGTCAACTGAGTGTAAGGGTTTGTCAAGTAATCTCCACCAACACTAGCCATCTTTTCACCAGGAAGGGATTGAGGAAGTCCATAAGCACCAGAACTTGGATTTGTGGCGTACACATTCCAACCAGATTCTCTAGTAATAATATCTTCCCAGATTTGCTTTTCTGAACCAGTTACACCTAAATCGGCTGTAATTTGTTCAAAGGCTTCCCTTGCTTGATTTGGTCCAAATTGCTTCCCTCCTGTAGCTGTTCCAGAACCGAAACTTCCACTGGAACTGTTAGAGGATTGGGTTGCCTTCACTGCATTTGCTTCAGCTTTTGCCTTCTCCGCCTTTTCCTGTTCCAGACGTTTCTCTTCTGCAACTCTTTCAGCCTCTAACCGTTCTTGTTCAGCTTGTTGGTCTTTCTCATTATTCTCCTGAGAAACTTTCTCTGCCTGACTAAACACTCGTTTCACTTCGCCCTTAGTCCAAGCCTTTTCCATCTTTTGTTTAAATTCGTCACTCTTGTCCTTGAGGTTCAAATTTGCAAGAGACTGAAGTTGTCCAGAACGAAACTCTTTTAAGTCCTTTTCTGCAACGTCCTGTTCAGTAATTTCCCTTCCACGAACCAATTGGACAGTGTGTGTATTTTTAATTTCAGCGTGAACAACCCTCTCCCCTGAAACAAGTCCAGAAGTGGCGAGTTGTCCAGAGATTGCTAACAATGTTACTAATGAATGAATCAAAATCACCGCCTTTTATTTTTCTTGAATTATAAGTCGTCTAACAGATTGACGTACCCTTCCCAATAACCAGTTGACAAACCAAAGTGTAAGTGACTCCCAGTTACCATTCCTGTTGAACCTTGCCGTCCAATCATCTGACCTGCTTTGACTGTCTCCCCTGCTTGAACAGTTCGAGAACCAGACTGTAAGTGCCAAGAGTAAGAATAAAGTCCATTATCGTGTTGGATAACAATTCCCTCTCCCCCATCTGGACCAATTTCAGAAGAGACTACCACTCCATCCCGATAACTGTAAATTGGAGTTCCATCAGGACCAACGAAATCAACTCCATTGTGGACATCTTAATAATAACTTCCATTTGTGGTACAAGAATTATGCAATAATATATATTTTATAATTCAAGATTGTTTTTCGTCCGTGACCACAATGACTATTCCATCTTCAAACAGATGAACATTTTAATTTCATTTACTTATCTGTTTCACCACAGAGGAATTACAACTTCAAAGGAAATGAAAAGTTATTTTGTTTTGAATTTCCACGCAGAGCCAGACATCAATCACTTGGTCTTATTCTGGTTAAGTAGAAATACTATATTATTTTTATTTTATCTTGTAAGAACATACCTCTACGAGCAATAACATAAGAAGCTCCAGAGTGTATATTTAATTTCATTTTTGGACAATATTTTTTTGTTTTGCAATCCAACTTGTCCAAGCTGGATTTACCTTTATGTAAGAAAAATTCTGTTTTTAAGACATTTAGAAGTTATGATTGAATCAAATTTTGAATAAGCAAATGTGGATAACATTTTATTATATTTCTTACCTATCTTACTTATTAAAGTATCTCTTTTTGTTAAAAATTAAGTTTTTTTCTATTACTAAATCTTTACCAGTATCTAAACAATACTCTTTTTAATCTTGTTGCTATACATTGAAAAATCATTTGTTGTTTGATTGCCCTTGCCATACCTATAGTCTATATTAAAAAGTATTTATCAAATTACCATATTTATCTGTTTCACTCACTGATACAAAAACCTTTATTAAAAATCTACTCCTACTACACCATAATTGTTTCTAGTAACACACAAATCTTTATTATGTTCAAAGTTATAAATAATTTGCAAAAGTACTTTTGCCATTTTTGAACTTAATTCTATAAGTTAAAAGCACTTTCTTTTGTTCTTAGCAAATTCTTTAATAAGTTTGTATAAGTTTTGTTATTAAAATTAAATTGACCACAAACAAATTTATCATTTCCCAAATTAATCTCTTTTTCTAACTCTAAAAATTAAATTGATTTATTTTAGAGTTATATTTCACTGAAAGTTATTATTACAAGCATTATCACCAGCTCTACCTAAAAAAATAAATTTCACTATCCCTTTTCTTAACAAATTTATCATAATCTTTTTGTAGTAAATCTTTTGTTCCAAAACAGACTTTATATTTACCTGTTTTAATTTCCTCTTCAAGATTTTTTTAGTTTTTTTGTTTTTTTAGTGTTCAATTTATTTTTGTTTCCAATATATTTTTTTATTTTTTTAGATTTTTGTATTTTTGTGTGATTAAAATTTTTAGAATCATTTTTTTCAAGTTAATTCTTTGTAAAGTTCTTTCATTTTTTTAATTTAGTTAATTCTTTTTCAAGATTTAATATTTTTTTCTCTAAACTTTTTTTCTTTCAAATTTTTTTCAATTCTTTGATGGACTCATAACGACCCAACATATTACTTAATATTGCATCAATAGCTCGACTGGTTAGGTTGAATTCTTCTTTCAGTTGAGAATGAATAACACCTCTATCTTTCAGAGTAATTTTTTTCCATTTTTTTAATATAGTGATTTTTTTAATTCTATGAAATGTCAATCTTTGAATTTTGTTAAATAACTCAATATAACCAGAAATATATTTACCAACCAACTGATTATATTCTTTATTCAATTTTTAATTCAGTTGTCAATGTAAATACATTACTCATTTTAATGACCCCTTATTTTTTTATGACTTCTTAAACTATATTTCTTTCACAATAACTTCCTAAGTTTTTTTATTTTTTTAGATAATTAATTACTTGTTGAATTGCACGTGTACGTTGAGAATACTGATTCTTCTCCTCTGTAGTTAATTCAGCAGCGGTCTTACCAAATTCTGGAAGGTAGAAAACGGAGTCATAAGAGAAACCAAACTGACCACGTTCTTCAAAGATGATTTCACCATTCCAAGTTGCAGAGAAGACAAGAGACTTTTGATTTGGAATCGCAAGAGCAATCGTTGTATTGTAGTGAGCTGGATTTTTCTCACTTCCAACGGACTTCAATTCACTCCACAAGTGATTGATATTTTCTTCTTTACTTGCACCTTCACGTACCCAACGTGCAGAAAATACTCCTGGGCGACCACCCAGCGTATCTACACACAAACCAGAGTCGTCAGCTAGAACCATTTTATTCAATTTATTGGATAAAAATTCAGCCTTATGTTTTGCATTTTCTTCAAAGGTTGAATAAGGTTCATCAATTTCTGGTACATCAAAGTCTTCCAAACTGAGGACCTTGTATCCAAGTGGTTCTAATAGTGCCTTAAATTCTTTTAGTTTTCCTTGATTGTGTGTTGCAATGATAATTTCTTTCATTAGATGTTATCACCTTTCTTTTTTATTTTACATCCTTTTATTTGTTTACATTGTGACAATTCTGTTACAATTACAGGCGGAAGACTGATGATTCATCAATCTTCATTTACTCGAACTTCGTAATGAGTACCTGTTGATTTATCTACTCGCACCAACATCTTGATTTCATCTGGATTGAGTCGTTTTGAAGATTTTGACTCAAACTCATTCTTCTTTTTAGGAACAATAATTTTGTCACTGGCAACAATGGTTCCAATTTTAGGATAGTGAGTAAGAACTGTTCTCCGTAAGACACTCGTTCCAACAATTTCTTCTGTTACTGAGTCAAAGTAAGTATCTGTTTTTCGAGCAACTGGAAGGGTGATTTCTTCATCGTTATCAAATTTGAAAGTCACTTCCTTTTGCCCACCTACTTCACGGTAAGAAAAGACTTCTCCAAAATTGTTGAGCTTTTCAATTTCAAAATCTTTTCCATTCCTTAATAGGTAAACCTGTAAAGCCTTCTCCTCTGAAGCTGTTAGAGAGGTAGGGAGTTTCTTCTCAAAGAATAATTTGAGAGTTAGGCGAACTGTAACAATTCCAGTGAGGGAACTGAGAAATGGGATGATTGGAAAGGAATCTTTTGCACTCGGGAAGACTAAATAACCTCTTGGCGAGTTGACGAGTCCAAGAACAAAAAGCTGAAAGGGTTTGTAGTCCACAAAAAGTCCAAATAAGATTGTCAACAAACCAACCAGAACAAAAATGTTTGAAAAGAGTTTAACCTTCTTGTTTGTTTTAAACAACTTCTCAAATTTCATAATGTTCTTTCTATCCTCAAAATTTAGATTGGTTTTATAGTTACTGTTTGAATGAATTTTAACCATTAATTTTTCTCCTTTGTTTTTTTCTTTTACTTATTGTATTAGAAAAAAATGAAAAAAAGTCAACGTTAAGAGACTTTATAATTTTTAAAAAAATTAAAAACAAGAAAGAAGGAAATAAATGGATTTAACAAATTTTTAAAAACCTATTTAAAAGAGGAACTTTTGAAAGATGTTCCTTACCGTGACATTGAAAAGTCATTAACAAATTATTTTGAACACAAATTACCAGAAAAAACCAGAGATTTTTTATCTGGTATCAAAAACACAGACCTCCGAAATTTAGTCAAACTATTTTTGGAAAGTGGAAATTTTGTTGGGATGGAGTTTCTTTACACTTTGTTTGAACAAATCAATCAAGGAGTTGTTGGTTGGGATGATTCATCTTCATCTGTAACTGTTTCAGAAGAGGGAGTTACTCACTTCCTTGATGAAATGGATGAGTGTGTTGAAAATACCCACCAAAAACTAATGATTGAAAAGTATCCTGAATTCAAGAAGAATACAGGGTATAAATTTTGGAACAATGTGTTCTCAGAAATTTCGGACCAATTAGAGTGGGAAGAATTTTTGAATTCCTTGACTGTACTTGTTACAGGAAGTGGGTTAGCTCAGAAATTCTTCTACAATGTCCGAAATAAAACACTTTCCCTTGAACCGATTCAGAGTGATACCATCTATGTAGGTGAATCAAGAAAATTTGGTTTGCAACAGTTTGATGATGGGAATGTCTTTGCTCTTTCAGAAACATTTTTTGGTTATTTGATTAGTAAGGACAGTTCTGAGCTGGTTAAGGAGTCTCTGGGAGATATTCAATTCGTGTTAACTCAAGATTGCTACAATTATCTTGAAGCTTTTGAAAGAAGTATTTCAAAATTGAATCAATCCTTTGACAATAAGGATGGAGCAATCCTAGCAACTGGAACCTTATTGAAGGCAAAAGATGTCATTGAAGGTTTCTTTCCAAGAGAGTTTCTTGACCAAGAAGATGTGAATATTATCAACACAATTGGTAAAGAACGTGTTCGCTCCATTATTGAGGAGATGGCTAGAATTGATAAGATGAAGGGATAGAATTTTTTCTATCTCTTTTATAATTTCAGAAAAATAAGCCTTTGATTAGGAAGGAAAGAAGGAAACATTATGATTAACCAAAAAACAAACAAATACAATCCTGGAATTAGTGAGTTGTATCACGTAATTGAAGAACTGAAACAATTTAAGAATGGTGATTCATCCTCTAATCTAAAAAAATTAATTTAGATTGGGAATTAAATTATCAACAATACAGTCATTTAGATGGTTGGGGTTGTTGGTCTTATTCTTATTCAAAAAAATGAAATCTCACTTAAATTTATTAATGAAAATGATGTTGCATCTAAAAATTTTTTTAAAGACGATGAAAAATTCAATCTTATTTTACTTGATGATATTGAGTTGATTAGTTGGGATTGGTATCAAGGTATGATTCAAAATCAGGAAGAAATTGATTCAAAGAGTATAACTGAAGTTGAGTTTTGTGATTTGATGATAACTGAACTGGAAAGTAAAATTAAAAGGTTGGCAGTTGAACATCCTAATCACGAAATCTTAGTCAAGAAAAACCTTATCGCTCTTAAACAATTACAGAAAGATGGTGGAAACATAACTTTAATTGAAAATGCTTTAATTCAATACTATACTAAAATGCTTTTTAAGTGGGTAACTTTTTCAGCCGAAGCAGATTTAACCCAGCGGATTCCATTTAGAGTTTTGGAATTTAAGAATTCTGATGATTTTGAAGAAAGGTTGGCAGAATCCTTATCAAATATTGATGGTCACATTGATTACACTTTATACTTAACGATTAAAGATAACTTGAAATTATCTGCAAAACTCATAGAATATCATTCTAAGTTTTCACTCAAGAAAGAAAAAGAAATCATTTCCTATTACTTCAAAAAAATGGAAACTTTTTGAAAAAAACTATTCTTTTTCTTGAAAGACAATTTAGATTTGTGTGGCTTGGAATTATCATCCAAATTTTTTTATTTAACTCAATGTATGAATCTGTTATTACTAAGCTATTTAACAGTGATGATTTTTATACAAACTTTTATTCTTTATATAAAACAGTAAAAGAGTGATAAATCATCACTCTTTTATAATTTCAAAAATAAATGTAACTCAAAAAGTTACTAGAAAGAAGGTAGTAAAATTTGATTACAACAGAAAGTATTTCCAAAACTAAGGAAGGTAAATTGTATTCCTCTCTTGCTGCAATTGTTTCAGACAGGGAGCGATACATTGAGAAGGTAGAAGAATTTCTGCAATTTGAGTTCTTACTTTATGACTCATTCTTTTTGAGAACTTATGGTGGTGAACGTTTGAGAAGTCTTTGGGAACATTGTGAACAACACCCGAACTTCACTAAAGGTGTTTTGGAGTGTGAGTTGCTGTTGACAAATGGATTTCCAATGTATCTTGGTTTTGATTTATCCAAAAAAATGAGTCACCACTTTTGTGGATTTCCTGGAAGTGGAAGTGATGGCTTGGGTTTTAAACAATTTGTTTTCAATCAGAAAACAAAAAACTTTGAATTACTAGACTCTGTTCCAGAAGAGGAAAACTCTCCTTACATTGTAATGGGCGAGTTGTTCCCCAACCTCAGTCCAGAAACTTTACTTGGAATTGTAAAATATTATGATTGTTCTAAAGTTGGATTTTATGAACTAGCAGAAATGTTTGCAGAAGATTTGGAAAAGCTAATCAAAATTGGACTATTGAAATAAAGGTACTGAGGTACCTTTTTTTCTTTTTTTATAATTTAGAAAAAAATAAAAAGTAGATTTAAGTCTACTAGAAAGAAGGAATAATGATTAATAAGGAGAACGGTTGGAAGAAACCCAACCATATTGTAAAATATGAAAATGTCTTGAAAGAAATTCGGGACAATCTTGAGCCACTGATTGATAATTTTGTGGATACATCAATTCAAAAATTTCTTCAAACAGTTTCGTTTTTGGATTTCAATAAAAAGATAAAACAAAAGTTTGTAAAATTAATTGAACTTTACAACCAAGATGCGAAAAAAAGAAAAATCACTATTTTTTTTAAAAGAGGATTTTTCCCTTGCTTACTTTCTTTTAACGAATCTTAATTTATCTGGTGAGTTGGTTAGTGAACTTGCCTTTGAAGAATTTGAGAAAGTTTATAGTCAATCTTCTTCAATGCCAATTGTTTACAACCTACAAACAAAGCAGTTAGAGTTAATTACTGAATTCACTTACGTCAAAATCATTGAAAATGAAATTAGGTATAGATATTACCATAATAATTTTCCACTTTTTAATGGTGATTTGTTTTTTGACGGTGCTGATTTTGACCCTAAATATCACATTGTTGATTTATTGGTTGCCCTCTATACTAAAATTATTACAGAGGAAGAATTCAAAAGTTATCTGAAAGAAGTTTTTCAAGATGCCATCAAATTTCAATATTTACTTTTAACTAAGGAGATAACTGAGGAAGGTTTTGAGTATTTACCAACAACAGTTCGAGGTTTTAGTCTTGTGAAGGAATTGGAATATCTTAATTTGAATGGAATGAAAACAGAAATTATCACAAACTTGATTGCTGCCTACCCTGAAATTAATGCAGAGGTGTTGATTAAACATCTTCAGTACAACAAACTTACAGAATTTTTCTGGCAGGATGTTTACAACAAAGACATCATCTCAATTGATGATTTGCGACAAAAGTGGGTTTGGAATTGGTATTCAAAAAATACTCACCTTCTAGAAATTTTTGATGTAAAAACGTTGAAAGAATTTTTAAACACAACCAAAGTACCACTAAGTCAACTGTTCAAAACCGAGAATGATTTGCAACACTTTGCGAATGATTATCAAATCTACAAACAATTAGAAGAAACAGCTTTACAATATCATCAAGAAAAGCTCAAAACGCCAGTGAAGTTGAACTTTGTTGGGGATGAGTACACGATTCAATTCAACTACCTTGAGTTGCTAAGAGTTTTGGGAGAGATGTATTCAAAAGAACTTTCGAAAGTTCAAACTGAAGATAACTCCATCACTGAAACAATGAAAGGATTCTTAGAAAGTATCACTATTTACCTTTCAAAAGATAAGGTAAGAAAAGATGATAATAAACTTGTTTGTGATTTTCTTGAAACATTTAAAAAAACACTCAAATGAAAAATGTTAATATTTGTATCCCTGTTTCTTTATACAGGAAAAAAATGAGGAAAAAAATCACATTTAGTTTGAATGAGTTTCAAAGTAAGTTACTTTCAGTAAAAAGATTTAAGTAACTACAATTTAACCATTCAATTCTTATCTCTTATAGACGAAGAAGATATTCGTCCCTCTGAAATTGTGAAAGTTTCAAAAAACTATTACTGAAATTGTTTCAGAAATGTTTTCTCCTGAAATTGTTACAGAAGTGAGAGGAAAAGTTGTATCACCTTACAGTTATCCAGCTTTCTGTATCACCAACAAAGTTAAAAAAGACTTAGAGTAATCTAGGTCTTTTATAATTTACAAAAATAAATTGTGACTAAAAAAGTCACTAGAAAGAAGGATGAATGATTACTAATGAAGGAACTGGTTTTGACAGTTCTTATATTGCTGGGATTTTTGAATACCAGCACATTTTGAAAGAAATTGACAAGTGGTTCAATCAAGACTCAACTTCAACTTTGACTTTTAAGAATAACTTATCTGAAATTTTAAGTAGACCATCAAGGTTAAATGTTGAAGGGTGGTTGTGTCTCTGCTACTCATACTCAAAAAATCAAATTAGTTTGAAAGTTCACAACTTCAAAGACTGGTTACATTATGGTGACTTCTCAGAGAATGAAGCAATTGTTACTTTTGATGATATATGGTTATATCCGTTGAATAATGATAGTGTTTTCCTGAAGAAATTTGAGTCTGGAATTGGTGCAGGAGAAGTGTTTCAGTTTGTTCAAGATTACTACAAGGACATTGTAAAACAAATGACTTTGAAAGAGTTAGACTTTGATGTAATACTTGAAGATAATCTCCTCTCTCTGGAACAGATGAAGAAAGGGAACCTCAGTGACACCAATCGTAATTTTTGGGAAAGTAAGGTAGTTAATTACTTAGCTGGATTCATCTTGAGGCGCAATAAGTATGACCTTATCCCTAGATATTCAGGAACTCCAATTTGTGGAGTAAAGTTGAATGACTACTTTACAACCATTGAAAAAACACTTGCAGAAAAATTAGCTCAATCTGAATTTCAAATTGATTATAAAATGTTGTTCAGAATGATAAAAGTCTTTCAATTGAGTGACAATGTACTGAAGTATTACTTTCTAGAACTATCTAGTGCTCCTTACAAAGAAAGTGCTATTAAGTTTTTGGATGATGATTTAGTTGAAACTGTTAACCAACTTTATCCTGTAACAAGTGAAAGTGAAAGGACTTTGGTTTATACTAATTTTCTAAAACAACTTCATCACGAGGATATTTTAAAAATTATTGTTCTCGGAAATACAAGTAATGATGAAAGATACAATATCAAAAACTACACTGATATTGATATGTTGTACGAAAATGGCAGAAGATATTAGGGTAACTATAAAGTTGCCCTTTTTTTATAATTTAGAAAAAAATGTTTGTGATAAACATTCACAAAAAAAGAAAGAAGGAAAAATGATTACAAAAAAAGTAAAGAAAAATAAAAAAATGGTTTTCAAATTTACCAAGACTTGTTGGTTTACATTGTGGAAAACTTGGATAAATTAGTTGATGATTTCTATCAAGATTTGTTCACTCTCCTTCTAAAACAGATGAAGGAGTTGGATACTTTTCTGACCTTTAAAGATAACATTTTAGAGACGCAAAAAGAGAAAGTGAAAGATGCTTATTTTATTGGGAAATTAATAGAAAAAACAGAAACTAGATACATATCCCACAATGGAAGTCCAGATAGTAAAATTTTTGCTCTTTTGAGAGACACCATTACAGATTTTAACGAGGAAGATTTGGATGATACCCTATCCTTTGATGTGAAAGAGAAAAAACTAGTTCTCTACAATTTTATAGAATATTCAAGTCCCTACAAAAATGGTTTCTCACTCACAGACTACCCTTTCACATCAGGAAAAAGTTTTAGTAAGGATTTGAAAAAGAAAATGAAAGATGGGGAAGAAAATCCCTACACCTCTTTATCAGTTCTAGTTGTGAAACATTATGCTGGAGTTATTTCAGCAGGGGAAGTGAAACAAGAGTTGAGGAAAAAGATTACAGACATTATGAAGTGGGCAACTATAACCCACAGTACAAGCCAGTCTTCAATTGAAGTTTCAGATTCTATTCATTGTTTACCAACTTTTTTAAATATGAAAAACATCAAGAGAATAAATATCTTAGAGATGTATCATCTGAAATTTGTTGTTCCAAACAAAACTGACTTATATTTGGAACGTGTCTACTTCACCCACCTTAATGACCTGTTCCATTTTGCCAAAGAAGAAGTTGAATCAGTATTTGGTGAAGAATTTTTGAAAGAAAAACCATTTTTCTTGAAGTGTCTAGAGTAGTTAAGTCTACTCTTTTTTTGATTGACAGTTTGATAAAAATGATATACTTTAAATAATAAATAATTCAAAAAAAGGTTTCATTATGAATAAAAATCCACAAGACAATCAAGGAAAGGATTTGTTTAAAATTTTCTTTGTGACTCCAATGATAGGTTTAGTCATTTTAATTACCATTCTAATTGCCAATCAAGTTTTCCTAACTCAGAAACTATCCACTGAACAGGTAATTACAGAAAACAACATTTACGCAATGGAGAGAATTTTAAAGTCTGATTTAGAATTTGTTTCGAGTCAGGAGATGAAGTTTGATAGTTATTTTGATAATGTAGAAGACAGTATCAAATCTGGAAGATTTTCATCAACTATTTTTTTAAAGATGGAAAAGAAACTCTTTACCAAGAAAAACTCACTCTGCTGAAACTAAAAAAGTTCGAGAAGATAATGAAGAATAAGAAAACACAATCTGATATAATGAAAGTCAAATAAAGGAAGACTCAGGTTTCTTGAGTCTTTTTAATTTATAATTTAATAAAATAAAAAAAGAAAGAAGGGCTATTATTGATTACAAAACAAACAGTCAATAACTCACAAGAGGGGAACTATATTCAGAAACTAAATTGGTTGAAAGAAAATCTAGACAATTTAATTAATATTTTTTTTATCAAGAAGAAGTCTCTAAACTTCTTGAAGATTTGAAATATTATGATGTAACTGGTCAAATGAAAAAACAACTTCCAAAATACATTAAACCTCAAATGACAAAGAATGAAGTGTTTGAAAATTTTGCAAGTTTTGCTCATTCAATCGTTGAACAAGAAATGAGTAATGTTAATTTCTCAAAATCAGCTCTAAATCGTTTTATCAAGAAACTTAGTGGAAATGGAAATGTTTTCCTTGAGGAGAATTTGGTTTTCGATTTGAATAAAGATAAATTTCAATTGATTGTTCAAAAAGAACAAAAAATGTGGTTTCATAACAATTTTCTTTTATTTGAAAGTCCATTTGGTAATGAACCACCATTAGATTCTGATACCTTCCTGAAACTGTTAGAGCATAAGCACTACCTCCCTTTAAAAGTTACAGTCCTGGGACTCTATTCTGGAATAATTTCAGAGGAGGAAGTAAAGGCACACTTGAAGACAGAATTGACCACTGCACTTCGTTGGTTATTCTTACTCGTCAATCAAGAGTTGAACCTTTACAGTCTGATATACAACTTTCCAATTTCACTTCGAGATTGTTCACCTTTGAAGATTTTAGCTGAATTTAAGAATACAATGGCTGGAAACTTTTATCCACAAGACTCTTTTGAACGAATTCAAGAGGTATTCCACTTAACTGAAGAAGAAGTCAGTTTCGTTTTAGATGAATTTGATTTTATAAGTTTCCATTTTGTACGTTAAAATTAATTCAATAATTTTATAAAAAAAGAGTGATTCAAGTCACTCTTTTTCTGTATCTGTTACAGGATTCTCAAATTCATTTTGTGCTGTGAACCAATCCACTAAATTATCAAACTCTAATTTTAGGAAAGGATAGTACAACCTGTTACTTGAGTAAAGTTGCAGTTGAACTCCTTTTCTATCCTTATAAATAGTCTGAATAACTTCATCAATCAATTCTTCTCTACCAACTTTCTGCAACTCACTCCTGAAATAAATCCAGAAGAGGAGGTCAACAATCCCCCAGACGATAACAGAGAGGATGATGGAGTAGATAAAATGATTGTGAGGGTTCACTGAATTATGAAAGATGTTTAAAAATTCACTTGGTGGAACAATAAAATATAAGAACAAATAAGATACCAAGAATAGTATCAGTTCAAAAATACTAGTTCTACAAATGTTTTTATAATATCTTTTGAGTACCATATCTTTATCTTGATTGATTAACAGATATTCTACAAGTGTCATTTGAGTCACCTGAACCTTATCTAATTTTGAAAGTTTGAATAAATATTCTTTCTGACTCATTACCACTTCAAGTACACCTCATCACGCAATTGTTTTGTTAAACTTAAAATTATTTTTGTTTGTTCATCTTGATTCCTCTGATACATCTCAATCATTAAGTCAAAATAGGTTATCAGAAATTCACGAGCCACCATCTTAGATAATTTCAGAATCTCCTCTGCTGTAATTGATTCAGAGAGGGAGTCTGTCAAGAATGTGAAATGAAGGACGTTACTTGCCAACTTATAATACTCTAATAATTGAGTTAGCTCGTGATTTGTTTCCTTTGTCCGTTCCACCAAATCACGAAAACTTGGGTGGAAGGATTTACTCATTCGTTTCAACTGTTGAGGAGGAAAAATTGGGTTAAACCAATCGTACTCTTGTTCCAAACAAAGTTCTTTAGGAAGTACTCTGTATTGTTTGAAGTTCTAAGACATTGAGAGGAATATTTCTTTCTCCACGATAGTTACTAATTTCACCATAATCTTTAAATCGTTGCAAAAGTACAGTGAATAATTTTTCATCCTTCGTCACTGTAACTGTTTGAGAGAGAGTGCGAAAAAGAACTGTAACTTCAAAGAGAGACCGCCAGGCAGGTAGAGTAATGTTGTTTTGAGTAACGTTACTAGTGATAGCTTTAAGGGATAAGAAAACTTGACGAACAAATTTATTTAAAATCTTCTCCCCTTCAGTCAAATTGTTTCCATAGTGATTGTTACCTAAATAAATTCCTTCCAACCAGTGAACAGGTGGTAACTCTATCAAACCTTCCAATTCACTTTTTGAGATGGTTGGGTTAGATGTATTTAATCTTGGAATAATTACATTTTGAAAATTTACTTTGGAACCACCTCCAGAAGCAATTGGCAACATTAACATTTATTTTCCTCCTCCCTTTAACCTTTGTATTGTTTCTTACGTTTGGTACACTCCTTCCAGTTTGTGGAACGTCTTCGGTTGGAAATATCCCAACTTTCTTGTAAATCACGTCTCTTGAAACGATTGATGGTACGATTGAACCCTTTCAATTTCACACCACAGTAATTTTCACGAATGTATTCCTGTTCATCTTTGACTTTGAGATACTCATATCGTTCGAATCCTCTGACTACCCAACCAGCCATTGTTGAGTATTTCATTCTCCGTTTTCGGATGGTTTGATTTTGTATCCTAGCCACTTTCACCTTGATTTTTTGAGCATATTGAATACTACTCTCACGTTCTTTGTTCCACAACTTAGAATACAACTCTGAATATTTTACCAATTTGGGTTGAACTGATTTTTGGTGATGTGGTGATTCTAAATCAAAATAAAACAAAATTAAATTCTTATCACTTTCACGCACCTCTCTGGAACTGTTAAAGTAAGGGGGTTCCAAATCACCCAGACTGAATCTTGATGTGTTTCGTGATGAACAATAATTCACTTGTAATTCTTGATACTCTAGTTTTTTATTTTGTTCATCACCACTTGTGATTGAATATGCGAAATTTCTGCATAATTTTCCACATTTCAAGTCATTGATGATTTTGAAACCCCACTTCTGAATCTCTTGCAGGATAGGATACGCCCTGTAATTGTTAGAGACGTGGAGGAATTCATCTGCCACATCGTAAAAATGTTTGTTATCTGGGCTGGACAAGAATCGTTTTAGGGCAATAACGGATTCTTTGTCAGATAACTGTTTTGAAAACAAAAGGTGCAATTGGTCTAGATTGTAAGTTGTGCCATCAAATGCCAATAGTGGTTTAAATCTAAATTTTGCCTTCTCACCTTGTTTTGGTTTTAATTCCTTGAACAAAACTAACACAATTTTACCTCCAAAGTTATTTTACTGTTTTTATTATACAACATTTTCACAATCTCATCACACAAACAAAAACACTTACAAATTCACTTTCTAGAATAGCTTAACATAAAAAAATCACCTTGTCAAGAGTTAATTACAAAAAAAGTTTTTTTAAAAAAATACTTGACAAGGTCAAAGGTTTGCGATATAATGTTTTTTTACAAACAACAAATTCACTCTCAGAATCTATAAACAGTCTGGACCAGTACAAAGAGCTTCGCTCTGTATCAGTAAGAGACTGCATAAAGTTATAAATATTAATAATTAATAAATAAATATTAATAAAAAAATATATTATATATTTAAATAATAATATATAAAAGCTCCTACGGAGCAATAGTGTATAGTTCGGTGAGCGAAGCTCCCTCACCTTATAAAAACACGTGCGTGTTTTATAATTTAAGATTATTTTAGTTAATAATATATATTAATAAATAATCTTATATATAAATATAAATAATAATAATTGATATTATATATATTACTTATATTATTAATTAATAATAATTATTTTAGATATAAATAATTAATTAATAACTTATGATATATCATAACTAATAAAAATAACTTATAGTATATCATACTTAATAATAACTTAAGATATATCATAACTAATAATTACTTATGATATATCATAATTCAATTACTTTAATAATTACAGAAGGATATATAAATAATATTATTGTTATATATAAATATTTTAATTAATAATATAACAGCTTGAAACCAAAAATAAAAAAACAAACACACAAAAATAAAAAAATCACTTGACAGGAGAAAGCCAAAATGATATAATAGTCTTATAATTTTAGAAAATACAACAAACAGAAAGAAGGACACAAAATGAAACTGAGGACAAAATGGAAAATTAGCTATCAAAACGATGAGCACAATACATTTGCTCAATTACTTTATGGGTTGATGAAATTGATGTTGCCAGATTTTTGGACAAGAAAGGCAAAAACCAATCCACTCAATCGTAGTCGTATTGAAATGACACTTACTAACTTAGGGAAATCTCACTTTACTGTGGCAGCGTCTATGTTTGGTTTTGAAAAAATTACAAAAACAAAGATTTTACAAGTCAAATACCACCGTTATTTATCCTGAACGTAAACTTTTCAAGAACATTAAACACACAATTGGCTTTATTGTGAAAGGGGAACTAGAAGACACGGGTGATAAAACCCCTAAATACTCTACCCCAATTGTTGGAGAGACTCATACAACTTTGAAAGTTTGTAAACCTGACGAATGGTATTGGGACTGTAAAAGGGAGTTCACAAATTTCTTTGAATTTCTTGATTATTTACGAAAAGAAGTTCTTGTTGAAAGACCAGATTTACTTAAAATTGTTAATGATATTGAAGCTGAATTTAAAATCTATTTAGAGCAATTACCAAAATAAAAAAACAGGTTAAACCTGTTTTTAATTAATAGTGAGCCATTGGAGTTGAGGCATTAGTCTCAATTCCGTTAAAGTAAAATTTGTCAATTGTTGATGGGTATTTCCCACCATTATCACTTGACCAAGATTTGATGGTGTACACATTATTGTCACCATCAGTAAATTTGTGAGAAGTAAAGTTTCCCACTGTAACACGTTCCAATAGTTGGATTCCTGCTGAACGTAACTCACGTTCAGTTAGCTCCAAAAATTCTTCAAAAAGAATTTCGTCATTGCGATTTTCCATATATTGCATAGTGTTGATGTTTTTCATAATTTCCTTCTTTCTACCCAAACGGGTTTAAAAATATTTTTTCAAAAGAATTATAATGAGTTTGAAAAAAAGAAAATTATTTTTCCGCAACTGAAACAATTCCAGGTGAGGGAAACCCAAATCCTGAAACAAATACAGAGAGGTGACTAGTTTATGACCAACCCCCAAAATAACCAACATTCAGAAGGTTCACTTTCCCAAGAAAGTATCCAAACCAACAAACAACGAATGATTCAAGGTTTCCACGAAGCCCTACTTTCTGCCAAGGTCTCTTTGAAGAAAGAACGAAGTATTGAAGAAGACAATTTGTTTCTGGATATAAATAAAAACAATTTATTTTACCGTAAAGAAAATTGGGACTTCACAAGTGACTTTGGTATCCTTGTATATTTGGGTAAGATAAATTTAGACTCCAGTAATGTTGAGAAGTTGATTAGTGACTTGATTCTGGATTTAAGTTTTGATAATTTTGCTAGTCGAAATAGACTTTCTGTCTTCCCAGAAGTTGTCAATCAAGATTTGATGTTCAACCAAGTTCTCAAATCTGACCCACGTGAATTTATTTACAAAACAACCAGTGGTTATCGTTACCAAAAAACAATCTCACCCTATCTTGCTGAAGAATGTGGTAAGAAATTAGATGAATATTTGAGGGCTGGATTTTTTGACACCATTCCTCTGGAATTGATTCAGAAAAAGTTTGAAGTGCCAGGATGGACAGTGGAACGTGTTCTTCAAGTTCTTCAAGATGGTTGGGATAAAGTGGAACTCTTTCAGCTAATTGAGTTGGTGGTTAAATTGGGCTATCTTGTTTCTGAGAAAGAAATGTTCTCCACCCTGCAATTGTTTCAGAATTGGATACTCTTCTCTCTAATTGGTTCAGTGGGGAGTTGACAAGTCCTGAACGTGTTGATTTGTTTACTGAATCAGGTTATCAATATTTATTTAAAGAGTGTCTGATGTCCAGTTCAGAGATGAAGAAGTTCGTTAAGGTGAAACGAGTGGCTCAAGATTACCAAATTGAACTGATTGGAAAACATCAACTGTTTTAAACTTGACAAACAATTTATTTTGTGGTAAAATAATTGTATTAAATCACGGAGGTGTAAAATGAAGAAATTCACTTTTGAAAAATTTTATCTATACTACAATCTCTTTTGCCTTCAACTGGTAAGGTTGTTAATTATTTTGGAAGGGGCAGTTCTTGGGGCTATTTCCATTCAAAATTTAATTCGGATAGATGTTCGCTATTTTTCTGACCCACACTTTTACTCTAATATTATGAAATTTTCTGAAAATTTGTTCTGGATTTTAGTTGTCATTATTTTCTTCCGTCTGATGAAGAATTTATTCCTTAGTGAAAGACAGAATGAATCTCTTTATGAGGCAACTGGAAGTTCAACCTATCAATTCTTCGAGTAATTAGTGACATCAATCCTATGAAAGGGTTGGGACTTCCAATGTTGATGGTGTTATTGTGCATCCTACCTGATGTTCCCAATAAATATTCCTTTACTATTGGACTAGATGGTTTCGTTCCTCAAACAGTTACAGAAAAGAATTTCGCCCAATTCTATCACACGATGGAAAAAACATATAGTGGAAACGGAAATATTCTACTCACTCTACTTGTAAGTCTTATTATCTTAATTATTGCTCAAAAACTAATTCGTTGGACAATTTCTAAGGTTGTCTTTGAGGAACACAAGTACAATGGAACTTTTGCAGATTTGCAAGATGAATTGTTTGAAAAATATGCAGATGGAAGTATAACAACAGAGGATTTTGATGTCTTTGTTCGTCAACATTTCTTAAAAGAGGAAGTTCGAGATTTGATTGTGGTTGATAAAACCTATCTCTCAGGATACCGAAAAGGGGCTTATTTCACTCAAACAATGACAATCAATTTTCACTCAAAACTAGGACGCTATATTGGTACAACAGAAATTTATAATATTAAATCCTACCCTGAAACTGCTGTAGAAAGATTAACTCCAGTTTTAGGTCTTGCAGAGAATGCTACCGCAACTGCATTAATTAAAGGGATGAAAATCCCAACTGAAACAGGTAAAGAGAAAGAAGCTTTAACTGAAACAAATGAAGATACAAAAATTTCCACTGAAACAACTTCAGCAGTGATTCACAAAACTGAAACAGTTTCAGGATTTGCACAAGTCTCACCTGAATTTGTTACAGAGAAGTCTCTTCGGCTGAAACAGTTCCAGAGAGGTGGGTTCAGTCAAATGCGAGGGCGGATTGTAGTAAAACGAAATAACAAAAAAAGAACTGAATAATCAGTTCTTTTGGTTTACAATTTGTAATCTTTTTGTAACATTCTTTTGATAGTTTTACAGGTATAATAAGAAAAGATTATGAATTAAGGAGATGAACTATTTTTGAATAAAGTAAAGAAGATGCTCTTAATTGCTCCAGTTATTATTTCTGGTGCAATTCTAACCAACCACCTCAACCAGCAAGACAAAACTGCTCACGCTGATGAGATTGCCGTGAATAAGGTTTCAGTAGACCAAAGTTTAGCTATTTCAAATACAATCGAAACTAAAACTGTTTACTACTCTGGAAATAAATCAGATACAGTAGATACTGCAAATCAAGATTCCCTTGTAAATAATGAAAAGTACTCATCAAATGAAGATGGTGGTGTTTCTGCAACAGTCCTTTCAGAGACCAGTAATAAAACTCATCAATTGTTGAGTGAAAAAGCCATTTCTGAAATTAATGCAGAAGATAAACTAGGTGAAGCTGAAAGACTTCAAAATGAAGAAGCCAAACGTGTAGCTGAAGAAAAGGCAAACGCTGAACAGGCTGAAAGAGAACGTCAGTTGGCTGAAGAAAAACGAATTGCAGATGAAAAGGCAGCAGCCGAAGCAAAAGCAAGTCAAACAAGTTCTTCAGGACCAATTTATACTCCAACCACTTATGGTCAATCTGGTGGTGGTGGAGTTGGCATTGATGGTGCTCGAGACATTCAACCAAACTATGCAGGAACAGAAAGTTATCCAGTTGGTCAATGTACCTGGGGTGCAAAAGCACTCGCTCCTTGGGCTGGTCCATATTGGGGGAACGGTGGTCAGTGGGGTTACAGTGCCGCTGCTGAAGGATACCGTGTAGATAAAACACCAGAGGTTGGTGCAATTGTTTCTTGGGATGATGGTGGTTATGGTCACGTGGCAGTTGTTGTTGCAGTCAGTGGGAATATGATTCAGGTAAAGAGTCAAATTACCTTGGACAACAATACATCAACAACTTCCGTGGTTGGTTTGACCCGAACGCTGGACTTGGTTCCGTTCTTTATATCCATCCAAGATAAAAATAAAAAGAGTGATAATTCATCACTCTTTTTTAGTTTGGTGAATTAACATTCACTTAAAACCAGCCCATCAATCGTTCTGCCTCTCTAACTGTTTCAGGAGAGAAGCCGATTTCTAGCATCTTATCAGAAACGTAACGTTTGTGATAGACTTCCAAGAAATTGACTGCATCATTTGATGTTGGTTTTTCTTTTGCCAATTTGCCCACATAATCTTCCTCACTTTTATCTCTTACAGAAAAGAAGACAAAATTCAATTGGAAAAGTAGACCAACAATGGAAAAGACAATACTATCAGTTCCATCTAGTTTGAAGGCAATCACTCCAAAAAGAAGTGGAATGAAAAGTGGGAGAATGTATTGACCCCACAAAATGATTTTAGAATTAATGAGATAAATTAATCTGTCATTAAATAATTTATCTGCTTCATCAATTCTAAATTGGGTGTAACTAAGTTTTTTCCGACCTTCCTTATCATCATTTGCAATTGTTTTCATCAAAAGATGAGTTACATCAAAAGCCTTGGAATCAAGTTGTTGAAGTTTCGTCTTCTCCATCAATTCTTCTTTTGCCAGATGGCGAACACTGTAAGCTAGTAGTAAAAAGATAAATAAAAGTAACCCATAAATTGGGTGGATACTTCTCACTCGTCCTGCTAAAACTGTTGCAGTGGTGACGATTGCCAGAGTTGGTAAAAAGTTGTAACTCTTAATTTTTACATTTTCAAGAGTTGATTTTAAGTTTTTCATAAGATTTCCTTCTTTCTTGTGAATAGATATTCACTATTTATTTTTCTAAATTATAAACAAAATAAAAAAGAGGTAATAGTTACCTCTAGAAAATAAGATGAATGATTTGTTCTACAAAGAAACCAAAGCTGCATAGTGCTAAACCAAATGGTAAGGTGGAAATGAGTATCATTGTAGGTTCTTCTGTAAACATTATCTCGCCTTCATCTTCATCTATGTCATTATTTTTTTCAACAACCATTCCAATTCCTACTGATATAAAAAATAGGGTGAGGAGTAACAGACCAAAAATAACAATAAAATTTTTCATAAAAATTCCTTCTTCCTGTCCCATTAAGGACTTATTTTATTTTCAAAATTATAGTTCTCTTTCTCCAACAAATACAGAAGCATTACTCAACTGAAACTGATACAGGGGAGTTCTTTTCTGAAATTGTTACAGAGGGGAGAAATAAAATAAAGAAAATGTTTTTTTAATATATAATTAGTTTGAAAAATAAAAAAGCCTGTGTAGACGGGCGGAAAGAAGGAAATTATGAAATTACAAAATTTCATTGCAACACTCGTTGCAACAATCGCAATCGTTTTCGGAAGTGCAGTGTTCACTTCCGCTGATACTGCAACAGTTACAACTCTTAATGAGCTTGTAACTGTTGCAGAAGATATTGTTGTAGACGATGCTGAAGTCTACAATGTTAATGTTGATAATTCAGGTACAGTTACGTTGACAGAAGTTAACGAGCTTGTCACTGAAGCTCCTGTTGAGACACCAGTTGTCCCAACACCAGTGGTTGAAAAACCACAAGTTGAAGAGCCAGTAGATGATGTAGAAACACATCTTCCACCAGCTCCTATCACAGAAACACCAGTTAATGAACTGGTAGTTCCTACTCCTGAAGAGGAAGAGGTTCCACCAACTCCAGAAGTGGAGTTACCAAAAGTTGAAGAGCCAGTTGACCCTGCTCCAACTCCAGAAGAACCTAAAACTCCTCAACCAGAAACTCCAGTAGTTTCTGAAACTCCTGCCCCTAAAGTGGAGCAACCAAAATTGGAAGTTGAAACTCCAACTCCAGCTCCAACTACTCCAACACCAGTTGCCCCAGTAGTTAATGTAACATCTCGTCGTCGTCTTCCGATGACCGGAACTTCAAGCAGCGTAAGTATTCTACTTGCACTTCTTGGTGTGGCACTACTTGCTGCTATGTCAGCAACACCTAAAATTAAGGAAATGATTTAAAGCTAAAATCATTTCTCATCAAAAATATCTTAAAGCTAAAGATATTTAAAAATTGAATAATTTCGAACACGTAAGAAATTATTAAAACGTTAAGTGTTCGGGAACGTGACGAACATTTTAACACAAAGTTGAATTTTAGTTCGTGAACGTGACGAACTAGAAAACAGCTTAACGAGTAATTTGTGAACGTGACAAATTATTCAAAAACACTTGCAATAAAAACGTAATATTGCAAAAACAAAATTTTATGAGTTGACTGATACTCTAACTTTTAGTTGAAATCAGTCCCGTAAGCGATTGGCTTACAAAAATTTAATTTTTACTAGTTTAGTAAAACTAGATATTAACGCTAGTTTATCTAGCAGTGTGCGGTGTCGAGTGTGGTGAACTCGGAAAATTTTAATTTTTATTTTTCAATATTTCAGTTCATCACACACCACGAAGTCGCTCCCTTGGAAGTCCTTAGTGACTCCTTGGGATAGCGGCATCTGTACACACACCACGCACACAACTACTTTACAAAATGAACTGAAATAATAAAAAGAATCAACTCTATAACTAACAAAGTTAGTCCTTAAGGGGGTTGATTTTTTTGTTGCTTTTTGGTAAAATAGAGGAAGGTAAAATGAAGGAGAAAATAAATGAAAAACAAAATTATTCAATTTATTAAGAAACACGAATTAGATTGTTTTGCTCCTCTTTTATTTGTATTACTAATTGTTGGGGTTCCTGGACTTCTTTTGGTTCATCACAATCAGAAACTTCGTAAGGAAACAAATCAAAATCCATCAGAGTATCTTGTTTCCATTTATATCAAGAATGATAAACCCACCACCTCCATCTCTGTAATTGATAAAGAGGGACGCAAATTCTCCTATAACAATAAAAAGGAGGGAGAGATTGTAGATAGAATCCAATCTATTGTGGAAAACAATCTTCCCCTCCTGAAACAAAAACAGATACCTGATTCTTTTCCTGAAACTATTCCAGAATGGAAAGGTAAATCTGTAACTATTAAAGTGAAGTGGAAGAATACGAAAAAGGTTTATCGAACTGTACCTGTAGTTACTGGAGATGTTATTTTGTCAAATGTTTATGATGATGAAGAAACTGTTGATGAAGGTCAATTTGAAAAGACCTTCTCAAATTTAAAATAAAAAGTGAGGTAAAACAATGAATTTATTTGATATATTAAGTTTCCTTGGGAGATTGTTAGTTGTTACTGGTTTGGTAGTTATGATTTTTGTCTTAATTGGTATGGTGTTAGGAATTCGGCTTAACTTCAATCGTCTTGAAATTTTGAGCCATCCAATCACCACTTCAGAAGCAATGAATTTTAAAACAATAGCTCAAACTAGAAAGTGGAATGTTTTGAGTAATTATTTCAATGGCCTTTTGAAAAAAGAATTATCTAATGATTTCATCTCTGATGAACAACTGAAGATTTTATACAACAAACAAAAAATAGATGATAGTTCAAGAGCAAATTTAGTGACAAAGAATTTTAAACTTACTTATGGAATCTTCAAAAGACTAGATAGTGAAATTTATTTCGAAATTGATGAAAAGATAATCAATCGTCAGAAAAAATTAAATGTTACAGATTTCTGTAAACTAATTGATGAAGACCTTTCTGAAATTGTTGCAGATGTGAAGAAACAATTTGAGGAACTAAGTGGTGAGTTAAAAGAAACAAAAGACTTTCTAGAAAGTGAAGAATTCTCAAAACTCAGTGAGAAAGAAAAATTCAATTATCTCTTGAGTGAGAAATTTCAAAACTTCCAAAAAATATTAGTTGATGAATCTGTTGTTACACTTGTTGCTTCTAAACGTGAAATGTTGAGTGGGTATCAAACTTATCTTTTAGAATTGTTTGATTGGTGTTTAAAAAACAACAGATTAAACAAAATCAAAATTTTAGATTATGATACAGAAAATGTTTATACTATCTTTTGTGATGAACTTGGTTTCTCTGAAAAATCAGTTTCTAATTTTGCCCCAGTTCCTATTGTGAAAATTGGAGACCAACTTTTTAACAAAGATGATATTTCAACTAGAAAAGCATTGGAATATCTAGAATACAAAAATAAATCTTGAGAGGTAAGTGAATGAGGAAAATTAATAAAAGTGGTGGTGGTGCGAACACAAATAAAAATGGTTTATGGTTTGAACAAGCCACCTCTCTCAATCACTCTCTTTTACAAAATGGATTCACAATTTTGGGTTCTGAAGTTTATTTTGATAATTGTTTTGTTGGTTGGTCTGTTCCTCAAAATCAAATTTACAGTCAGTTTTTAAGACCTCAAGGAATTCATTATCAAAATTACAATTCTAAAGGTTGGCGACCTGATGAATGTTTTATAAACAAACAAAATCAAACAGTTTATATCGTTGAAAAGAAATTCCAGAATAGTAGTGGTTCCGTTGATGAAAAGTTGGCTAGTTGTCACTTTAAACTTTTGGAATACAAAAAATTGTTTGAGCCACTCAGTTACAAAGTTGAATTTATTTACATTTTTAATGATTGGTTCAAGCAAGACCAATATAAAGATGTTTTAGAGTACATTAGAGAAATGGGCTGTTGGTATTTCTTCAACTCCCTCCCTCTAACTGTTATAGGAGTGAAATAAAATAGGAGGATTGAATGGATAAAGAATTGGTGATTGGAATTATCTTTATTTCAGTAATTGTTTTTGTATTAATTGTTGATTTTTTCTGGAGTGGAATAAAAACTTGGAGCAAAGTTACATCTAAGAAAGTTATCAAAGACTTTTCTCTTGTGGAATTATTTTACCAATTTAATCTATCAGATGAATTACAAAATTTAGAAAGTCAATTGAGAGTTTTGAATTTTAAGGAAGACAAATTTACCACTTCAAATCTGAAACTCACATTTGAAACAATTGTGAGTGACCAAACAATCCACATTTCTCTAACTGGTACAGAAGGACTTCCCTTGAAACACTTCTTACTTTTAACATTTCACAAAGACCTCAAAGAATTTATTGTTCACCTTTCTGAAATTATTGTAGAGGAAGAAGAAAAAGGTTTTGTGGCAATTTCTCAACTGAAGGGTAAACCTTATAAGGACTTACAACTTTCTGAGAAGAAAGAATTTTGGTTAACTCACTTCAGTCAGATGAGATTAAGTCAATTTCTTCAGAAGTATCATCGTAATATTTTCTTGGTTGCAGAAAAAACAACTTTCACAGTAACACTATCACAAGTTAAAGATTCTCAAGAAGAAGAAATGTTAATCAAAACTCTGGAGATATTAGCAGAAACAAATCAACTAGATGAAACGAAGTTATTTGTTTACGAGAAGAATAATCGTTTTGAATTAGAGGAAGAACTAACTAGTAATAATTCTCAACACGCAAACCTCATCTCTGAAGCAATTGCAGGAGAGAAAATATTTGTAGTGGTCAAAAGAAAACCATTCTTCCCTAAAGAATTTCAAAACAAATTTGATTCAGACTTGAAATTGAAAGAATATTTTGACTACCTCAATCGTCACTAAAAGATGTAAAATAAGTTTATCAAAAACAAGGAGAGTTCTTTTTGAAAAAAATATTAAAACACTCACGAAAGGTCTTTAATGGATGGACCTTTCTACTTATCTGTCTTGGAATTCTGTTGACTAGAAGTTTTGTGGCAGATGTTATCCCAGTCAGTGGGACATCAATGCAACCAACCATCCAAGATGGAGATAATCTTTGGATAAACTTTTTAGATAAACAATTTGAGCGAGGTGAAGTCATTGTCTTCAAATCAGCAGTGAACAATCCCGACTCCTCAAGTGGACACGACTTGTATATCAAACGAGTGATTGGTCTGCCTGGAGATAAAATTGAAATGAAGAATGATAAGTTGTATGTTAATAACAAGGAAGTCAATCAGTCCTACACCAAAATCAAGAAACCTCAAACAAAGGGAGAAAATACAGGTTCACCATTTGAAGGTGATTGGTCAACTGCACAACTTAGCAAAGAGTCTGTCACTTGGAATAAATTTAGTAAAGGTTCTGTAACTGTTCCAGAGGGGGAGTTGTTTGTTCTCGGAGACAATCGAAGTACCTCAGTTGACTCACGTTACTTTGGGTACGTTAAACAAAGTTCAGTTGTTGGTGTTGCCCACGCATTTTTCTGGCAGGACAAAGACTTACGATACTACTTATCCAGTGACTACAAAAAAGATTTTTTTAAGGAGTAAAGATGAACACAAAAATTATCCCACCAAATTTTCCTAACATTGAAATGTTTAATGTTGGACATTCAGAAGAAGAATTAGCTCTCTTGAAAGAAACTGCCAAATGGTTCAACACACGAGTGACTAAAAATACAGAACACTTATTGATTGCAGACAAGGAGCAGTTCGTTGGAATTGTAGAGTATCGTGACAATGGCAACAACACTGCAACAGTTACAGGGCTTTGGTGCAATGTAGATTTTGTTTTACAATTTCTAGAAACTTTCTTCTTCAACTTTGGACTAAATTACAAAACTGTTCAAATCAAACACCAAGGTAACGAGTTGACCTTGATTTTGAACCACACTCCAGTTGAAAACTTTAACCCACTTCACACATCAAGTGCAAGATTGCTTTCTTTGGATGTGGACCCAGAAGGAAAGAAAAGAAGTACCCTTCTTAGTTTGAGACCTGAATAGGTCTCCTTTCATTTATTTGTATTTTTGTTTAATTTTGTTGGGTAAAATTTTTTGGCTTATAATTAATAAAAAAATAAATAAAAAAAGAAGGAGTCGCTGATGAAGCAACCTAACTTTAAATTAATTGTTGGTCAAACTGGTGATGGAAAATACAATCACATTTTCCAAAACCTTCTCTCTCACGGAAATCTCATCAATGAAGATGGGATTGATGAAATTCTTGTGGATTTTGGAGACTACCGTAGTGGCAGTTACCAAGGTTCTGTTGCGAAAATTCAAGACGCAAATAGAAAACAAGAAATTTTGCTTGTTGATGTCGTGACCAAAGATGATGCACGAGCCGTCAACAGTATCATCAATTTCTTCAAAGGAAATCGTCCTCAGTTCATCTTTGTTTCAAACAAGGATACTGAAAGTGTTATTGAAGAATTGAAAAAACAACTACAGAAATTCACAACTGATTATTCAGTTGAAGAATTTGCAATTTAGGAAAGAGAATTTCTCTTTCCTTTTTATTTATTCCCCCTTCTTGACCAATTTCAGAATTTGTGATACAATATTCTTAAACAAGGAAAGGCGGTAATTACAATGACACTGAAACAGGAACAGCAAAAGAAATCCCCTCTGCAATTATTTCAGGAGAGAGCAGATTCTCCTCTGCAATTGTTAGAGGAGGTGAGGCAGACAAAAATTGGAAATAATGGTTTGACCTTTGAAGGTGGGTTAGATAAAATAATTGAAAATTTCCGTCAGGCTGAATTTGAATTCAAGAAAACGAACAGTTTCAAACAACTTCAAACAGCACCAAGTTTTGTTTCTAAAAGTTGGTTCCAAGAACGAATTGAAACTCTTTACTACCTATCTATTTTTGATAAAGATATTCAGTGCCAATTGGGACAAAAATTGAGTTTAGAAGACTTAAACAAGTTCTTTAGTGAATTTCTTTTAAATGAACAAACCAAAAACAATTTTGATTATGAATTACTGGCAGTTAGAAAGTTAGATGATAAGGAACGAATTGCTTTCCTAGAAAACAAGGAAACTCTGGATACCTTCTTTGAAGTTTTAGAGGTCTTCTCCCAATCTGTTGAAGTTGTTCTTGGTCTGGATAGAGATGGAAACTTATCCATTGATAGTGATGATTTCAAAGACAAAAAGGGAGAGTTTATTTCTTCACGACTTCTTGCTCCACTGAGTACTAATTTAGAAGAAAGTTTCGCTTACAATCAACCATTTTCAGCAGCCTTTTTCACCACCTTACTAACAGAAGATAAATCTTATCTCTACAAACGAATGGTGGAAATTGCTCATAATGCTATTAAAATATTTAAATTGGAAGATGAAGAGAAAGGATAAATTCCCTTTCTTTTTTAGTTCCATTAGTCTGCCTCACCTCCTGAAATTGATACAGGAGAAGATTATCTCCCCCTCTGGAATTGATACAGAACGAGAATTCCCTCTCCAACTGTTACAGTTTTTGCTTCCACCTCTTTAATTGTTTCAGATTGGGAAATTTATCTTCTGAAATTGTTGGAGGAGGAGTATCTCAACTTGAAAAATGAAGAATTTTGTGATATAATAAGGTAATAACGAAAATGGAGGTGTGTGCCTTGCCTGGAAAAGTATCCAAAGAAAAATGGAAAAAATTGTCTAAAAAACAAATTGTGGGAATTTGTGCAGTTGTCTTGATTGGTGGAATTGGTGGACCAGTTGTTTACCAATTGCAGAAACCAGCAGACTATCACTTAGAAAGTTTGACAGCAGACCAACAAAAATCCCTGATTGAAGTACAAACAAAATTGGTAAAACAAAATACCAAACCAAAAGAAATTAAAGCCAGTTTTAAAAATCGACTGGAAAAATTAAGTAAAGAAAATCAGGAACTTGCAATGGACTTAATTTACACGTCAACTCAGAATGCAAGTTTTTATTACAATGCTACCTCACAAGTGATGAGTGGGGAGGTGGACTACAACCGACAAGATTCCAAATCAGCTTTGGACGCTGGTAAGAATTCTGCTTGGGTTAGCGGTTACATCAAAGATATTGAAGACCAAGGATTGATTGCAAGTTCCCTGTCTGGAAACTTCATTCTGAACTTACCAGATTTCCAATCTCTCAAAGTTACAACAAATATTCTTCTAAAGAATTACAAACCTTGGTGAAGTACGGGTCAGAAGCTCAAAGTAAGAAAGTCTTCAACCAAAATGGAGAAGTCAATCCACTTGAAGCTGCAAGGGCTTACGAAATTACTTTGAAAGGAATTGAGGAGTTGACAGAAATTAATTCTCAATCCAAGTATCTTGCAGATTTAAATTCCTTAGCACGGATTTATCACGATATTGCATTGGGGTACGTACAAACCCCAAATCTGGAACTGAAAAAGGATGGGACTTACAAACTGAATCAATTACAGACGGATAGTCTGAAAAAGATGCAGAAAGAAGCCACCAATCTGGAATTTATTACAGAGGTGACAACTCTGCTGAAACAGATTAAGGATGGGAAGATTCTTGCCAGTGACTTAAAAAATGGAGCAAAGGCATCCCAAACAAAATTTGGAAGTAGTGTTTTCTGGCAGGGTGATTTGGACCTTGAATCTGCTGTGACAAAACAAAATCAGTTGAAAACTGGAACTGGTTCAGAGGGGGAGAATAAGTAATGGAGAATTTTACTAATAAGTTACGTGAAATCAGAGATAAGTTTCACCCTGATAAGGTTCGTAAGATAAAATCCCTTCGTGATGTCAAAAGTCCACGACTTAGAAAGTTAATCTTTGGACTTTGTGTGTTGTTCTCACTGTTGTTTGCAGCACAATTCTTCCTCAACCAAGAAGAAGCCAATCAGGTACAATTCCGAGATACCTTCGTGAAAAAGGAATTAAAGGGAGTGAAAGTTGCTAACTGGAATGTTGTGAAGAATTTCGCTTACAAGGATGGGAAGGCTGGAATTTATACCTACCAAACAGAAAAAGGATTTTACACTTTAATTTATGATTTGAGTCACCAAAAAGTGCTCTTTAACGAATTAACAGACACCTCTGCAACAGATACAGGAAATCTCTCTAACTCTGCAACAATTTTAGGGGCACAACTTCTTCTGAAACTGTTTGAGGAAGGGACTGATAAAATCACGGAACTGAAGAAAATTGATGATGGATTCAGAATTAATGGAAAAGACTACAAATTGGAGAACCAATATTCACGGTTGACTAAGGTAAACGGGAAGGAAGTAAAAAAATATTATAACATTCATTTTACCAGTCCTGCCGCTAGACGTTTGTTGAAGAAAAATGGAATTGATACAAGTAAGTTACTAATTGGGCGAGTGCAATTGGAAGATAAGTCTGTAATTGTAACAGCAAGGGAAGATGGTACTGAAACTGTTTTAGTGATGAAGAGTGAGATGAACTCAAAAGTTACGTTAAGTCAAAGTACCAATACTCTAAAAAATAAGGATAAGGGAGAGTGAGGAAGTTGAATAACAAAATTCAAGAAGAGCAAAAACGACTTTCTGGTTTGGTTGAGAACATTTCCAAACAACTTGAACACGAAATTTCTCACTTCCTTCATTTTGTCTCCACCAGTCAAGACCCCATTCAAGCGATTACGAGTGAAAAGGGTTCCTGGATTTTGTCCACTCCATTTCTGAAAACAGAAGAGTTACTGAATAGTTTGGTGCGAATGATTTCCTACACCTTATTTGATACGAGTCAGGAAGACTTTTTTGTAACCTCTGCTGTCCTTACCAAACAAAAGGAATTGGTTCTTCAGTTTGGTACACACGAAAGTCCTGTCTTGGTTGAGTGGGAGGTATTCGCCAACTCTGTAACTGTTCCAGATTGGGAAGAAGTATTTGAAGGGAGAGAAGTTCGTGAGTCTCTGTTGATAGAGTTGGAAGGAAAGGAAAAATTATTGAATGAGACAGAATTGATTGTTAAAAACCCTGATGCACTTCTCAGTCACGGAAACTTCAACCTGTATCTCAGACGAATGTTTTTGAGGAAGAAATATAATCAAGATGTGGGTGAGTTAATTGCTGACTTACACGGTGAGGTGAATCATACGAAAGAGGAACTGTATCTGATTAAGCAGAGGGATTTCAAAAAGATTGAGTCTGAAGAAATTATCAACTGTCTGGATAAGTTGCAGTTAGCTTTTATCCGTTTTCCTAAAATTGAAAGTTATAAAAATTATCTTAAATTTAAAAAATATGAATAACAAGGGGGACACTAATGAAACCAGATTTTCAAAATCAACAACCTTCCTATTTGAATGAACGAAAGAAGTTCATTAATAACGCCCAACCAATGCAGGGGCAAACATTTGACCAGTACAAGGAACAACAAGAACAGTTCAACAAAGAAAAAGAAGCAATTGAAGCTCCAGCAAGTTTTAGAAAAAGTCGTAAGTTGATGATTTTCAAGGGCAACTACTTGATTGTGACACTTTCCTTCTTGCTCTTAATTATCAATAGTATTTTACGAGGGTTCACAGGAACGTGGTGGTACTTACTTCCAAACTTTGTCTTCCTAGTTGTTTTCCTAGTTTTCTCAAGTTACTTCAACCCACTTGATTACGCAAGTGATACCAAGAAATACATTCGTGCTAACGTAGATAGGGTTTATTTGGACCTTCAACACATTGTAAAGGTACTCTTGGGACTTCTGGGACATAATTTGACCAAGAATACAAAGAGTTCGTGGAGAGTTACTCAATTCCTTTTATTCTTTGGGACTTTGTTTGCGGTTCTTTTCTATAACTCAGGATTTGCAATTTTATCCATTCCATTTTTCATTACTTATATCGCCAGAGTTTTTGCGGCTGGAGAAACACAAGAGGCTGCTAAGAAATTGAGATTGACTAAGTGGTTCTTGTTCCTTATTTTATTAGGAAATACTATTCTTTCCGCCATCTGGAAGACACCTTTCGGATACGAAACAGTTGTCCTCATCTCCTTCTTGAACACAATGCAGTTGTGGTTACAAAATACAGAGATTTATGGTTTGGATGTCATTCATCGCTTGAGAGCCGAAGAACAACGTAGACAACAAGAAGAAGCAGAACGACGTTTCCAAGAAGAACAAACAAGAAAACGTCAAGAACAAATTCAGCAACAAATGTTTGCTCAACAACAAGCACAACAAATGCAAGTTCCACAAGGTTATCCACAACAACAACAACCTTATCAAAATTATCCACAAAATTATCAACAATAAAAGAGAGCTGAAAATCAGCTCTTTTTATAATTTAGAAAATAAAAAATAGAAAGAGGGAACTTTAATGACAGAAATTAAAATTCCAGAACATTTACAACATCAATTTGACCGTGCTAAGGAAGAGTTGGGAGAGGAAACTTATCACAAACACTTAGATGTGAAGTTTGGTAAACCTGTTCTCAACTTCGCACGTTCAATGGTGATTAATTTGCCTGGAGATTGTTTTGCCAATTGTTGGTACTGTATTGATGGAAGTTTGAGACGACAGGTTGTTGATTTTGAAACTTTTCTGAAACGATGTGAGGAGACCTTTCAAGAGTTTTCTGATATTTATGAAATTGCTATCACTGGTGGAAGTTTGCCACCAAAGGAATTTAACTATCTTATCAGTCAGATTCGTCACTACTACCCTTCAGTAAAAATTACTTGGAATACAAATGGTCCAAATTTAACTGAAGAATACTTGCCTGGAATTCAGGAGATTAATTTCATCAATTTGCACCGAAACGCAATTGATGAAAAAGAAAACTTTGATTTGTTTAAGTCCACCGCTCCAATTGTTACAGTGGAGGAGGCAAAGAAATTAATGGGAGATAAATTATTCCTACGAGTTACAGTTGATAAAGATTTTGTTCTTTCAGACTGGGTGAAATTAGGAGTGCCTTTGTATCTCAACAAATTACTGCCTGGCACTTCTGAAACAAATCAAGTCTTTGAATCTACTCTACAACAGTTAGAGAAGAAGAATGAAACCAGCAAACGAAGACGAAACAGGTATCTAAATTACAAATATAAAAATATTCCAGTACGATTGTGTGTTGGAGATGTGGAAGCAAAACGGGTGAAGAATAGATATCCTACCTATTTGAACGTTGTCATTATCCACAGAAATGCTTTTGTTTGTGGTTCTTGGTATCTTGATGATAAGTTATTATTAAGTTAATTTAGAAAGGAATAACATTGATTACAACAGAAATTGAAAAAGAAAAACTAGACATTCAGTTGGTAACTTCAGGAGTAAAAGATTTACAGGACATTCTGAATCTGGTTGAGAAGGGTGATTATCAAATTCTTCTACCTAAATTTAAGGGTATTGTTGATGAGACATTTTTGTTTGAAGGTAATTTTATTGCAAACAACATTGCTCCATCAGGTACAGAGGTGGGACTATTCTTCAACAGAGAAAATAATATTTTCTTTGTGAATGTTTTGAGCCCATCAAAAACTCACAAGTTAAAATACTATCCTCCAGTTGTTGGAGATGATGTGTTGGTTACTGTCTTCAGAAATCGTTTGTGGTTTTCACGAAACAAAAACTCAAGTTCTTGTTTTGTGATGAAGTTTTTCCGTAATCAACTTACCTTTGATTGGGAAGCTACACGATACAGGTTAAATAAAGTTTTGAAGGCTGAAATTGCAAATCGTTTACTTGTGCCTGAAAAGATTGAGACAAAATTGAAAACTTCTGATTTTCATAATTTCAAGTTCTCAACAAAGCACATTCCTCAAGAGTTCAAAATGAAAGTGGTTGAAGAGTTAATTTATCACCAACTGAATGATGGTTCTCTTCCAAAACATTTGAAGAAGTTCAAGAGTGAGTTCTTAGTAAATAATGATACTGTTTATTTATCTGAAAATTTATTTAACAGTGTTCTCAGAAATGATTCTTCTCGTCTGGAACTGATTCAGAGGGTGAGTGAACGATTTGATAAGAACAAAAAACGAAAATATAAGTCTAAAGAAGAATTTCAAACAATTCTTAAGAAGAACTTTGATACTTTTGTAACTGATGTTTTTGATTTAAAATGGAGTGACACCTACTACGATTTGGTCACAACTAAAAATAATTCCAGAAATGTAGAACAAAAAAAGACTATCGTGATGGATAGTCTTTTATATTGGTTTAAAAAAAGGATAAAAATTGCAAGATTATTTTTTTAGTTATCTATCAAACCTTACAAGACTATTATACAAAAATAAAAATTTAGCTTGTCAAGTGGTTAATTTAAAAAAAGCCACCCAAATTTTGGCGACTTGGTGACTTTTTACAAATGAAAAAGATTAACAAAAAAACAAAAATATTAAATTAGTTAATTGGTCTTTCAACCATAATCATTATACAATATTCAAAGGAAATTGTCAAGTGGTTTTTGAAAGTTTTAATGAAATAAAACCACCAAGTAACTGGTGATTTTGGTAAAGATTATATGATTAAAAAATCTCTCCAACATTTCTGTTGAACGGATAGAGTGGGGTTCGAACCCACGCACGATTGTTAGACCGCCCTAGAGGCTTAGCAAACCTCCCCTTCGCCAACTTGGGTACCTATCCAAAAATAAAAAGGAGTTGAGGAAAAAAGAAGGAATAGAATCTCTTAACTCCCTTACACTTATTATACATCATTTTTCTGAAATCATCAAGAAAAAAATAAAAAAGTTGATGAAATTTCACCAACCCTTTTTGGATAATATGCTACAAACTCTTGTAAGATTCCTCTCACAATATTATTCTAACAAAAAAACTTTTTCTTTGTCAAGTGTTTTTTTAAAAATAAAGATACCACCAATTTTGGTGGTATCTAATAACAGGAGGAAAATCAATTTCCAAAAAACTTGTAGAAATTTTTCTAATCATCTATCAAATTAAGATGACCAGGAAATAAGCCCCATATCCCTATGTCGCACATAGACGGATACGAAATTAAAAGAACAAGAAGGAATAGAGTTCTTTTTAACTTCTGTAATCATTATACAACTTTCAAAAAGATTTGTCAAGCACTTTTTAAAATTTTTTTAAAAAATTTATTGATGATATTGAACAGAAATTTTACTTTGTCTACTTTCTTTCGGTTGATAAATTGCAGTTGGGGTTGAAATCATAAATTCAGGGTAGTGGACTTTCACTAAGAATTCAATCACTCCTTCAGGACGAGTGTTAAGAAAGACTTCCCCAACACCAATAATTTTCTTATCGCCTTCAGAAAGAAATTTCCCCACTTCTCTAATTGTTTCAGTTGGGAGGTGATTTGTCACCAATTCCAATTTAACATCAAGAGGTACTGCCTTTCCATTAATTGTGAGTACCTCTTCTGGAATTCTTACAGCATAGAGGAACTTCTTAATCTCCTGATAGTCACCAATATTAATGGAGGCAAGAAGATTTTTATTTGGGGTGACTGAAATTGTTTGAGATGAGATGACTCCCTCAAAGAAAAAATTAGTTTGTCGTGTCGCTAAGATTGTCATTATAAACCACCTTTCTTATTTTGTTAATATTTTGTAGTCCAACAGACCACGTTTTGTAAATGTACCCGTTAGCGTGTTTTTTCAAAGGTTGGAGATAGTTGTAAAGTTCTGCTGTAAATTCAAAAGCAACTTTTCCAAACTCAAGGTCCTTGAAGTGCTTGTTGAACATTTTCTCAGGAAGTTGAATGTGAACGTGGTTTCTAAATTCATCACCAGATGGTAATTCTACCACTTGAATCATTATTACACTATACTTATAATACCTTTTTCCTTTACCAGCATAAGTTTTTGGGTTTTCTTTAAAACCATCATAAATTCCTCTGAATCGTAATCTCTGTCCAATTAATTTCTCAAATTTTTTTGATTCGATAAATTAGGATTCATTCTCCACCTCCTCTTAAAAACCATTGTACCAAAAAAATGATTTCAAATGTCAATTTTTTTTCTCTAATTATAAATTCTTCCTCTACAACAAGAAAAAGACTGGGTTTTTAAACAGTCTTTTTCTTTTATTATTTATTTTGTTTCTAACTGATTAAAAACAAATTCTACGCCACAATGAACCTTTTCAAATCCTTCAGGAAAGAAACGATTTGGGTAATCATCACTCTTAATATAAGTAAGAGTTTTACCAAGATAATCTTTCAGAGGTTTGTCTACTTTAGGAAAGTATTCTTTCAACTCTAAAAACAATTTCAGCTAGGATTTCATCTGTAACTGTTTCAGGAAAGAGGTTGTCTGAAATCTTTTGAAGAAAATTTTTCTCAGAATCAACTCTAGTGACAAATTGTTCTTGAAGAATGAAAATTCCTTTTACTACTCTCTTGTAAATCAAAATCTTTTCTTCTTCAGATAAGAACTTGTAACTGATTGGTTGGTGAGTTTTTAAACAATAAGTTTTTAAAAAGTAATTAACAGTACTTTTTGTGACAGTGAATTTTTTCACTTGTTCTTCCAATAAAGAAATCAAATTTTCTTTTGTTAAATCCAAATCCAACTTATCATCAAAGTAAGTTTCTGGATTTTCTTCAGAGTCAAAGACAACAATTCCCCCATCTTCATCAGAATCAAGAATATAAAGTCCTCTGACTGGAGCAGTTCCAGATTGATAGGCTTTTCTTGTAACTGTTGGAGCAAAGGTGGAGTTAGCAGGGTCTCTTTTGTAACGATTCTTTTTGTCTGTTATCATCAATAACTTAATATTTTCTCCAACTACAAAGTCTTCAGATTCTTCCAGAATGATTGAATGACTGAAAGAAAACTTTTGTTTGAAGAAGAACTCTTTCTTAATCACATTGTAGTATAAAAAAGCAGGTATTCCAATATTTGAATAAAAATTCAGTAATAGGATTTTTGATTTCCATCTGAAAAAAACTAATTTTTAGGAATTTTAAAGTGAACCTCTTGCGTCTTTAAATCTTCAATAACAGATAACAAGTCTGAAATTCCAGAATGACGTTTCCAATCATCAAATAAATCTTGATTGTAATTAGAATGAATCAAGTTTTCCCTCTTTCTAGTAACCTTGTGGTTACAATATTTTCTTCAATTATAAAAGAGATTGACTTACTCAATCTCTAATTCTTTCTTTAATTTATTCAAGAATTCATCAAATTCCACTTGACAAGAGTCGCCAAACAACCCTTGAATTTTAGGAAACTGTTTCTGAAAAGTTCCCTTTACTTTTGGGGTAAAGTGAATCATTTTCTTGTAATGTTCTACAATCAAATTAAACTTCTCTTCTTTAACTGTTTCAGGAAGGGACAGCCATCCTACTGAAAAAATTTCAGGAAGGTAAGAATACCCTTTACGAGTGGCAATTCTATTAACCGCTTCTCTTTTCTTTAAAACATTTTTCATTAAGTTCAAAAAGAAAATTTGATAATCTCTTTCCTTCAAATGTTGAAAGGAATATTGTGACCATAAAATTTCTCTAACTGTTACTTTTCCTTTTTCATCTCCATTCAATAACAACTCTTTAATGATACCCAACAAAAATTCTTCAATATTTTTCTCAGTTTCTTTCTGGGCAACTTCTAGTTGATTCTTTTCTTCGTTATTTTTTTAAAAAAACATAGTAGTGGGGAGAATTGTTTTTTTCTTATCTCCCAGAATTTTATAAGGCTTCCTTTCGTGTAAACCACCTAACGAAATTAAATCACCAATAACAACTTCTTCAGTGTTTTTTTCAACTCAACTATATCATAATAAATTTGTTGATTGAAGAAAAATGTTTTCTTGGAAAAACTGAAGTAAAACACCCAAGGAATCCATTTGTCTTTAATTTCCTTAAGTTCCTCTTCAGTTGTTTTGGGATAAGTGAATTTGCATTCCCCTGTCTTTAACAGTTCCAGGATGAGGAGAATGTCTTGAATCTTGTAGGGAAGTTTTTTTCTGTATCAAACTTTTTCTGATTTTAATTCTAACAATGTCTGTCCTTCTTTCTATTTTATTTTTCTTAAATTATAAAAGGGAAGATTTACTCCTCCCTTTAGTTGTTTGATAAATTCTTCAAATTCTGATTGGTGATGTTTGATGAGAAATACAGATTTTAGTTTTTTTCCAAACCAATGTCACGAATGACATTTTTACTCTTTATTTTGTTGAGAATTTTAACTTTATTTGTTTCAGTCTGATTGAGATAACCCTTAACAAAAAGTTCTTCGTTAATAAAAACTTGTTTTCCTAGTAAGTAATAGATTTTTCCAAACCTAAGATTTGTTAAGTCTTTCACAACACTTGGAAAGATTTTTGCAGTTTCTTCTGAAGTGAGATTTTTTGTGGTTAGTTGGGCAGTAGTGAAATTCTTTTTAGAGGTAGTTACTATATTATTTTTCACAACCTTTTCCTTAACCAAATCGCCAATCACTTTCATTAGATTTTCTCTAGTCAATTCTTCTTGAACTCTGATTTCATCAAAGGGATTTGAAAAATAATCTTTTCCCTCTACCACAAACAAGGTATTAACTGTCTCTTTATTTGTAATACGATGAAGGTAAGCCCACTCATTAATATAGGGGTCACAAAAGTAAGTTTTTTGGATAAATTTAATATTACCCAGAACCAATTCTCTGTTTTGATTTTTTAAACCCAAACCTCCCTGAAGAATATGTTCAAAGAAAAATTCTTTAGACTCAAAATCAAAATACAGAGACCAAGGATAATTTGTTGAAAATGTTGGTTTGAGAACTTCCCCATCCTTTTTAGGTAAGCTAAATTTGCACTCCCCCTTCTCTAATAGTTCCAGAATGAGTTGCAAATCCAAAATATCACTATCAGTAATTTGATGAACTTTCTGATTTGTAATCAATACTTCCTTCTTTCCTGTGATAATTTATCACATTATTATTTTTAGAAATTATAAAAGAGCTGAACTTCAGCTCTTTCTTGTTAAGTCCAATGACTATAGACACTTTCAATCATTTCCAAGTAAGCCTGTTTATTTAGATTTTCTGGAACTATTTCAGGAATGAAGTCATTGTACAACGTGATTTTTGAATCTGGTAGATTTGTCACTTTACCAACATTACCTGTTCGTAGGTTGTACAAACCAATTGTTTCACCAGTTGTTGTTAAGAGGAAACGATTCACTCGTTCAGCAGTGTATCGTCCAATAACCGTCTTGGTACTACGTGGAGCTTTTGAAGTGAACATTAGTGGAAGAATATCTCCACGTTCAAGTTGCTCATCCAAAATTTCCTCAAGGGAACGTTCAGGATAAATCAATTTCTTCAAGACCACACGGTCAACAATCATTGGTTTCTTACCTAAACGATTGAGGTTGTCCAACTGATAGTGACACAAATCATCACCACTTGCTTCAACAACAACTTCATCACGAAGAAGGATACGGTCATTATCAGATTTGGCAATGTAACCATCAAAAGTTTCAGAACCAATCTTCAACCCCCAGAATTCTTCCCACTCTTCTTTAACACAAGATAGGTCTAGACCATTATCAATCCAGAATAAACCATCCGTATTGATAGAGAGGACTCTACCACCAAGTTCAATCACTCGTCTTGCGAAATCGTAAAGAATAATTTGGAGGACAATTCGTCCCTCAACCATTCCAATTGGGTTGTAAAGTTCAGAACCATTTTGGTCTGCAACTCCAGTTGGTTTGTTGGTTGCCAATTTACTTGCAGCCACCCCTTGATTAATTTCAGAGATGAGTTCCCCAACTGAAATTGATTCAGGGAGTTGAATATCATACTTCTGAAATTGTTCCAGAAGGAAGTCTACATCAATGTCACCATCAGCAATTTTTGCATCCAAGATTTTCTTGCAATTTTTGTAACGGAATTTGTCTTCCTTGAAACCTTGATAGATTGCAGAAATTTCTGGTGAGAAGATACCCATTCGTAGAATAATTTCTGTGTAGGCACCTTCAATGTCGTCGTGATGAATGGTTGTATTCTCACGAACAATTTGACCTTGATAGTCAGTGTGAAGACCACCACCACTTGTACGAAGTTTTAAGTTGTCACCAACTGTAAATTCGTAACTTGGGAAAGGAATTTCCTTAAACAACTTACCTGCCTGAAAATCATCTTTTCCTTCAGCAATCTGCTTCTGGTATTCAACCATTGCAGATTCCATTTCTTTTTGGTAAGCAAGCAGTTCATTTTTCCAACCTTCAGGAATCAAATCCAGAACATTAATACCATTGAATTCCCAAGTGAAATTGGGTTTCTTGTGGTTTTGAAACTTTCCATTTCGAGTCAAAGCCTTGGTCACAAGTTTAGAACCATTCAAACTGAAAAAGTGACGTTTGTTGTCCAAGTATTTTTCAATTACAGCTTCTTGTTGGAAGTAAGCAGATTTTGTGTAAGGGTGATTGAAAATGGCTTTTACATTTTCTGTAACTGTTACAGAGTGGTTGATTACCTTTTCAAGTTCCTCACCAGTCAAGACCTTACTTGTTTTAGAATAAATTGGAAGTGGAGAAATGTCCAATCCCATCTTCGCACAAATTTCCTCAAAGGAAATGTCTTGTTTCACAAGGTTGGCTAGTTCAAAGACCCCATAAACACCTTTTGGTTTTGGAACCAATTTGTAGGCTGGCTTTTCTTGAAGGTTTTCTTGAAGAACTACAAGTTCTTCTTGTTTACCACCTTCTACAACTTTTCTAATTAGGTACTGTTGAATTTTGTAAACATCGTACCCAATGATTTGATTATTGAAAATCAATTCATTTAATTTTTTGGTATCAATACTTTTGATTCCAACATCACTCAGTTTACCACGTTGAACGTGAGTAAGTTTTGTTTTGCCAGAGGTGTAAAGGAAACGTTCCTCTGTATCAATTCCAGCAAGAGTGATGATTGTTTGGTTTTTTAGAATCAAACTATTAATAGTGTATTTTTTCATAAAAATATTCCTTCTTTCTCTGTCTTAGACAGGTTTTGTTTTTTAGAAATTATAAAAGAGAGTTAAGTTATAACTCTCTTTAAGGATTACTAAAATTGAAAAAATAGATAGTGTGAGACTCGAACTCACAACCGCTCGCTTAGAAGGCGAGTGCTCCATCCTGTTGAGCTAACCATCCAAAATGAAGCCCACCATAAAGAAGGAATAGAAGGAGGTGGGCAATGCTGATTATCAGAATCGAACTGATGAAAATTGGTTACAAATCAATTATTTTTCCACTAAATTAAATCAGCTTTCCTTAACTATCTTTATTATATATCACTTTTCTGAAAATGTCAATAGTTTTTACAAAAAAATAAAAGAGAGTAGAAAAATTCTACTCATCTTTTTTAGTTTTTAGGATAGATGTAAGAAACGTGTCCTTGAACATATCGTGGGTCAAACCAGCCACGGAAGTTGTTGATATATTGTTGTCCATTGTAATTGGATTCTTTTACTTGAATTTGATTACCCTTGACTCCAACAACTACAGCAACGTGACCATAACCACCATCGTTCCAAACAGCAACAGAGCCAGTCTTAGGAGTTTCACCTACACTGTAGCCTTCACGTCTTGCACTATCAGCCCACTGACCACCATTACCCCAGAAATTTCCAACCCAAGGGGCAAGAGCCTTAACCCCCCAAGTACATTGACCAACTGGGTAAGTTGTTGCATTTGCAGCGGCATAGTTAGGTTGAATGTCAATTTGACCATCAACTGCTCCACCACCACCAGCAGAGTCAGATTCTTTTGTAAGGAACTCTGATAGTTTTGCTTCTTTTGGCTTCATCTTACTTGCTTTTGGTTTCTTGATTGTGTTCTTGGCTGGGTCGTAACCATTCACTTCTTTCAAGATTTTCTCACGATTTTGTTGAGAGATACCAAAGTTGAAACCAAGGTCAAAGTAGTTGGTTGTGTTATCAATGTCAGTTGGAAGAATTGGAAGTCCTTTAGAAAGGTCTTCTTTACTTGTCAAACCAAACAGTCTCATTGTTCCATCAGAAGAAGCGCGTCCAAGTGTGTCACCAGCGTGAACATTGTCACCAACATTCAACCCGTTAAGACTTCCCAAACCAGCGTATGCGATTTGTTCAGTATTATTGGTTGAACGAACAATAACTGTGTTACCAAATACAGGGTCACTTCCAGAGAAGACAACTTTACCTGACTTGACTGCAACAATTTCAGCATTGGATTCACCTTTCAACACGTAACCTGGATTGAGAGTTACTTTATCACCCTCCTTCATCCAACCATAACCAGCCACAATCGTTGTGTCACCAAGTGTCACACCCTTGAATGGACTGCTACTAATGTCACCAATACGATTTGCTGATTTTTGTTTTTCAGATTTGAAGAGGTCTTTGAAGGCTAACTTGTAGTTCTCTTCAAGAATACGAGATAATTCGTAATCATTAAAGTTATCGTGAACTTCATCGTAGTAAACTGGACGGTTTTC